>Ga0316204_10000397_pt1 | contig 167749 bp, 148 predicted proteins | sample 6monrhotite_MG_2_FD_205661 | JGI IMG/M metagenome (GOLD analysis project Ga0316204, IMG submission 205661) | Microbial mat bacterial communities from mineral coupon in-situ incubated in ocean water Damariscotta River, Maine, United States -... | ecosystem: Environmental > Aquatic > Marine >... | reverse complement strand
ATCTGCCGGGGCGTGACAATCACCGGATGCCCCCCGATGGCACGCTGGAAGAAAAATTCGAATTGCGCCACGAGGTGACACTGACAGAGGGCGGGCCATTTCATCAGGTTTTCGGCGGCCAGAAGGTCATGACAAATACGCTGCACGGGCAGGGGATCAAAACCCCCGGTCCACGTATTGTCATTGATGGGCATGCGCCTGACGGCACGCCAGAGGCGCTCTATATTGCAGATGCGCCGGGCTTTACCCTTTCGGTTCAATGGCATCCAGAATGGAACGCAGAGTCGGACCCTGTGTCGCGTCCTCTGTTCAAGGCGTTTGGCGATGCCTGCCGCATTTGGGCCGCGGGCGGGATCCGCAAGGTGGTTTAAGGCCACATCACCAGACTTGGACCCGCAACATCATCTGTACCCAGGGTCATGGGCGGTCGCAGAGCCTCTTTCCAGACCGCGGCACATCGCAACGACATTTGACGCAAGCGGTTAGGGGTTGGCGCCGGCGCGCGTAAAATGTCGTCTGTTGCGGCTAACGGCCAATCAATCAAATCGCGGGTAACGTCAGAGCAAGGAGCGTTTCATCTGCATGTGTTCTTTGGCTTCGCGATGTATTTCGTCGACGATATCAGAGGCGGGCATGATTTCGCGGACCAGTGATACACCTTGCCCTGACCAAAGCGACATGGCTTCTACATTCCCTTTTGTCTCAGGTAGCGGCGTGTAGCTTTGGTATCGCAAAACGGCGTCGCCGTTGGGCCGATATCCGATGACCTCCTGCTCGTTGGGTCGTTTGCCGGGCGCATCCGCTCCTGCCGCTTTCCAATTATTGGCGGTTGAGTTCTTCAACGCGCGATGTGGAGCGTCTGGCCAATTGACATTGTACAGATTGTGGTACCATTCGGTTTGCGTTTCAGAGGCGCTCAGAATGCGATTTCGATATTCTTCGTGAATTGTCGCTTCGGTACTGGCAAGGAACCGTGTACCAATCCAGACACCAGAGGCTCCAAGCATAAGCGCAGCAGCCATTCCGCGGCCATCAGCAATGCCGCCTGCCGCGACGACCGGAACACCCACTGCGTCGACGACGGCTGGGATCAGCGCCATTGTTGTAACTTGCCCCCAGACATGGCCTCCGGCCTCCCAGCCTTGCGCTACGATGACATCAGCGCCCGCGTCTTCGGCAGTCCGGGCTTCTTCAACGCTTCCTACACTGGCCAGAACGACAAGACCGCCTTTCTTGGCGATGGCTATTGCGGACGGCTCCATCCCCCAAAAAAGCGAAACGGCGTGAACCTGGCTGTCGATGCAGGCTTGGAGCGGGTCTTCATACGCGAAGGACAAGTTCAGGTTTACAGCAAAGTTCCGGTCGGTCAGTGAAACAACATCTTGAATTCCTGAAACGACTTGGTCGACCGGCTTGCCCCACAACGGAATGACGCCGTAGCCGCCTGCGTTACAAACCGCTGCAACCAGATCGGGCCCAGCCGCGCCGGCCATCGGTGCAGACAGGACGGGCTTCTCGATTCCTAACAGATTGCAGAGATCATTACGCATCAAACGTCTCCGGATAGCGGTGCCCGCAAGTTGGCACTGATCGGGCGGTTCGAGTCAACCTGAACGCCGTTATCAAGGAAATCAGATGGCGCTGTTCAAACGTGTCCGCAATGCCCAGATACGCGCAGCCAGTGGTTGTGACAGCTCCAACAACAGATACCAAGACCGGTCATTTCAGACATATCGTGTGGACAGTCGGGTTTTCTGGCGACAGTCGGGTACAATTCCCTATGTGCTGTTCTTGACACCGGCAGGCGGGCAGGACAACGCTGCGACCATGGTAGATTTGCGCCCTGTTGGATATGTTATCGGTCTGCTTGTGGCGTCGCTTGGGATCACCATGCTCGGCCCGCTGGCGGCTGATCTGCTTGCCGGCAACGGGTACTGGCTCGTCTTTTTTGAAAGCGCGGTTGTGACCATCGTGACGGGCGGTCTGATTGCGCTGGCTTGTGCGAATGGTGTCACCCAGAGGCTAACGCTGCGACAAACCTTTTTGATGACCTCTTTGGTCTGGCTGACACTGCCGGTTTTCGGGGCGATTCCCTTTGTTTTGGGGGCCACAGAGGCCAATTTCACAGATGCGTTTTTCGAGGCCATGTCAGGGCTGACAACCACAGGTGCCACCGTGTTCGGCAATCTCGAAGAGCTGCCTGATGGTCTCAAACTGTGGCGCGGTATCCTGCAATGGCTTGGCGGTGTCGGCATCATTGTCGTGGCGATGGTGTTCCTGCCGGAACTTCGCGTTGGTGGTATGCAAATCTTTCGATCGGAGGGCTTTGATACCAGTGGGAAAATCCTGCCCCGCGCCGGTCAGATTGCGACCAGTATTTCCTTCATCTATGTGGGGCTGACGATAGCTGCCATCGTGGCCTATTCGGCGACGGGCATGGCCGGGTTTGACGCGGTCGTGCACGCCATGACAACCGTTTCCACAGGGGGGATGGCCAATTACGATGCATCCTTTGCGACCTTTGGGCCCGGCGTGCATTATGTCGCTGTGGTTTTCATGATCCTTGCGGCACTGCCCTTTGTCCGCTTCGTGCAATTGATGGCCGGGACCGCGCAACCGCTTTTCAAAGACCGCCAGATCCAGGTCTTTCTGATGATTGTGATCGTCTGCGTCTTGCTGATCACCTCGTGGCTCTGGGGCCGCAGCGGGGCAATGACCGAGCGCGGATTTCGCGACGCCTTGTTTAACGTGACATCGATCATGACCGGAACCGGATATGCCAGCGCCAACTATATGACATGGGGGACATTCCCAGTGGTGATGTTTTTCCTGATCGGTCTCATCGGTGGCTGTGCCGGGTCGACATCCTGCTCGGTCAAGGTGTTCCGCTATCAGTTGGTGTTTGCTGCAATCAAAAGCCAAATTCGCCAAATCCATTCGCCACACGGTGTTTTCACCCCACGCTACGACGGGCGGCCCATCAGCGAGGACGTGCTGAACTCGGTCATCGCGTTTCTCGTGGCGTTCATCCTGTCGTTGGGCGGGACGGCGGTTCTGCTCGGCCTCACCGGGCTTGATTTCATCACATCGGTGTCGGGCGCCGCTGCGGCCATCGCCAATATCGGACCCGGTCTCGGGTTGGAGATCGGCCCTGCGGGCAATTACGCCAATATCAACGAAACAGCCAAATGGATCCTCGCCATCGCCATGTTTGTGGGGCGTCTGGAGATCATGGTCGTGCTGACGATCCTGTCGATCAAGTTCTGGAGACCCTGAAGATGACCACCCGCCCGCTTGGCGCACAAATCTCGCATATGCTGAAAAATCGCGGCGTGGATACGATCTTTGGCATTCCGGGCGTGCATAATCAGGAAATGTACCGCGGAATTGAAGAGGCAGGGATCACCCATGTGCTTGCGCGGCACGAACAGGGGGCCGGGTTCATGGCCGATGGCTATGCGCGGGCGACGGGAAAGGTGGGCGTGGCCTATGTGATCTCCGGGCCGGGGCTGTGCAATATCATGACGCCGATGGGGCAGGCCTATTCGGACAGCGTGCCGATGCTGGTGATATCCTCTGTTCTGGATGAAACGGGCGCCAAGCGCGGTCAACTTCACCAGATGAAGGATCAGGAAGGGGCTGCGGCAACGGTCTGTGATTGGTCCGCCACGGCGCGGACCGCTGACGCAAGCTATCAGTTGATCGACCGCGCGCTGACCGAGCTGTCAACCGGCGTCCCGTCGCCCAAACACATTCAGGTGCCCATCGCGCAGCTGGAAGCGAGCGCGCCACCTGCACCAGACCGGGCCGATGCATGGCCACTGCGGCCCGGGGCCGCGCCCGCGCAGCGGAATGTGCTGGTTGACAGGATAAACGCCTCTCGACGTCCACTCTTCATCTTTGGCGGTGGTGCAACACAGGGTGTGGACCGTTGGATGCCACATTTCCAGCGACTGAATGCCGCATCATTCACCACATATGCCGGGCGCGGGATCATTCCCGATGACAGCCCGCTGCACTTTGGCGCCACGCTTGCCCGTGCCGGCAGTGCTGCCGTCATCGCCTCTGCCGATCTGGTTGTCGCCGTCGGTACGCGACTGAGCGAAGTTGACTTGTGGCGAGATCATCTGGGCCATATGGCACCGTTGGTGCGTATCGATCTTGACCCCGAATGCCTGTCTGACCGGCACAACGCCGAGACGCGCATTCTGGCGGATGCCGGCGCCCATCTGACCGAGAGCCTGAACCAGATGGAAGGTGTGAAAGACACCACTTGGACGGCGCAAGATGTCGCAGCCACCCGGGCCAAGTGGCGCGCTGAAATTGACGTCGAGCGTCCCGGTATTCTGCCTGTCGCCGATGCGCTCAAGGCCGCCGCGCCAGCCGACACCATGTTCTTTTCCGACATGACGCAATTTGCCTATGCCGCCAAAGAAGTTTACCCGATGGACCGCCCCTGCCACTGGCATCACCCCTTCGGGTTCGGCACGCTGGGCTATGCGCTGCCTGCCGCAATAGGTGGCAAGATCGGTGTCGGGGACCAGCCGGTGATCGCCATTCTTGGCGACTATGGATTTCAATACACCGTGCAGGAACTTGCCGTCGCTGTTGAACTTGGCCTGACACTGCCCATCATCATCTGGGACAATGGCAAACTGGGCGAGATCGAGGACGGCATGGTGCGTGCGCAAATCGCGCCGAATGCAGTGAACCAGCGCAACCCCGACTTTCTGAAGCTGGCAGAAGCCTACGGCGCCGCGGCGGTTCAGCCCGCCGATTTGGACGGCTTTGCAACCGCGATCAAAACGGCCCTTCAGACCAAAGGTCCGACGATCATCCGCGTCACATCAGATATCGCACTTACCGGCGGCTGACCTGGACAGTCGCCTGTCGGTGCAAAGGGTGGAAATCTTGACCCGTTGCCTGATTGACCCTTCCCGTCCGGCACCCTATTGAACGGCCAAAGCACAGAAGGGTCCAAAATGGCGGATAAACCACGCAGTTTTCAGGAAATCATCCTGCGGCTTCAGACCTATTGGGCCGCCAAGGGCTGTGCGATCCTGCAACCTTATGACATGGAAGTGGGGGCGGGCACATTCCACCCCGCCACGACCCTGCGCGCGCTCGGCGGTAAACCTTGGGCGGCGGCCTATGTGCAGCCGTCACGCCGCCCTACCGACGGGCGCTATGGTGAAAACCCAAACAGACTGCAGCACTACTACCAGTATCAGGTGCTGATCAAACCATCGCCGCCGGATATGCAGGACCTTTATCTGGGGTCGCTGGACGCCATCGGAATTGATGCCACGATCCACGATATCCGCTTTGTCGAGGACGATTGGGAGAGCCCTACTTTGGGGGCGTGGGGCTTGGGTTGGGAAGTCTGGTGTGATGGGATGGAAGTCAGCCAGTTTACCTATTTCCAACAGGTCGGCGGGTATGATTGCAAACCTGTCTCGGGCGAGCTGACCTACGGGTTAGAGCGCTTGGCGATGTATGTGCTGGGGGTCGATCACGTCATGGATATGCCGTTCAACGATCCGGGCGCGGCAATTGCCCTGACGTATGGCGATATCTTCAAACAGACCGAGCAGGAATATTCGCGCTGGAACTTCGATGTAGCGGATACCGAAGTGTTGCTCCGGCACTTTGTCGACGCCGAGGCCGAATGCCAACGCATCCTTGGCACCCCTGCGGATGACCCCAAAAAAGGTCAAAAGATCATTATGGCACACCCTGCCTATGACCAATGCATCAAGGCATCCCATGTCTTTAACCTGCTGGACGCACGCGGCGTGATATCAGTGACGGAACGGCAGGCCTATATCGGGCGGGTGCGCGCGCTGGCCAAAGCCTGTGCGGATGCATTCGTGCAAACCGAAGCGGGTGGGGCAGCGGCCTGATGGAGCGTACGGAAAATCTGCGCAAAGACCGCCCGTGGCATGTGTCAGGTGCCGCCATTGATTTCATGAGAGTCGCATCTGAGTTGGTGGGCAGCTTTGACGATAATGCTGGATTTGAACGCGGTCAGATCGCGGGCGTGACGTTGCCGCGGAGCACAAATTTCTTATTGGCGCATGGTAATGCTGCCTGCAAGAACAATGGCAGACCTCACAGTCTGCTCTTTCGTTATACACATATGGAGGAGGATCAGAAATGGGTCGCGTAATCATTGTGGCGATGCTTTTGATTTCAGCAATTGCCGGCGGCGCGGTCTATTATCTGCAGGTCTATGCCTACTATGAAGAGGTGCAGGCTGATGCGGATGCCGTCAAACTGACCTCAATCATCACCGGGCTGGCAGAACCGCTCGCGGTGGACAATTTTTTGGGGATTGACGCGGCAAGCAGCCCGTTGCGTTATCGCGCGTGTTTTGAAACGTCGGTCAGTCAGGCAGAGCTTGCGGAAACCTATGTCGTGGTCGACAACAACGAGCCGCGGATCGCGCCGGCGTGGTTCGACTGCTTTGATGCAGCCCAGATCGGGGCGGATCTGGAGGCCGAGGCCATTGCCTTTATGGGGGTCGAGAATGTGCAATATGGCATCGACCGGATTGTGGCGATCTACCCTGACGGGCGTGGCTATGCCTGGCACGAAATCAACCCCTGCGGCGAGATCGTTTTTGAAGGCAGCCCGCCTCCCCAAGGCTGCCCGCCCCTTCCTGAAAGCTCCGATTGATGCCTGATCTTCTGATTGAACTCTTTTCCGAAGAAATCCCCGCCCGGATGCAATCCCGTGCGGCGGATGATCTGCGCAAGCTTGTGACCGACGGTTTGGTCGAGGCGGGGTTGACCTATGCCGGTGCCGCTGCCTTTTCGACACCGCGGCGTCTGGCGCTGTCGGTCGAGGGGCTGACCGGCGAAAGCAAAGCGGTGCGCGAAGAGCGCAAAGGTCCGAAAGTCGGCGCGCCTGACAAGGCTATCGAAGGGTTCCTGCGCGGCGCTGGCGTGGCGCGCGATCAGCTTGAAGTGCGTGACGACAAGAAGGGCCAGGTGTACTTTGCGATCATCGAAAAACCGGGGCGTATGGCGGCGGATATTATCGCCGAAGTTCTGGAAAAAGCCATCCGCAGCTTCCCTTGGCCCAAGTCAATGCGCTGGGGTGACGGGCCACTGAAATGGGTGCGCCCGCTGCATGGCATCCTGTGCATTCTGAGCGATGAGGGCGGCGCAGAGGTCGTGCCGCTGGATCTGGATGGGATCACTTCGGGCAATACCACCTGCGGGCATCGGTTTTTGGCCCCCGATGCCTTTGCTGTCACCAATTTTGATGATTACGAGGCAAAGCTCAAACGCGCCAAAGTGGTCCTGCGCCCTGACGAACGGGCCGAAGCGATCTGGCATGATGCGACCCATCAGGCTTTTGCGCTCGGTCTCGAAGTGGTCGAGGATCGCGGGCTGCTGGCCGAAGTCGCCGGTCTGGTGGAGTGGCCTGTCGTTCTGCTGGGCCGGATCGATGATGCATTCCTGGAGTTGCCGCCCGAAGTGCTGCAAACATCGATGAAAGAACATCAGAAATTCTTTTCCGTCCGCAACCCCGGGACCGGGCGGATTGAATGCTTTGTGACCGTCGCCAACATGCAGGCTGCCGACAACGGCGCGACGATACTGGCGGGCAATCAAAAGGTGCTGTCGGCGCGTCTGGCCGATGCGAAATTCTTTTGGGAGAACGATCTGCGCACGGTGGAACGGCAGGGGATGAAGGCCTGGACCGATCAGCTGTCCAACGTGACCTTCCATGCCAAACTGGGGTCACAAGCCGAACGGATTGAACGCATCGCCGCCCTTGCCCGCGAGATTGCGCCGCGTGTCGGTGCCAAGCCTGATCTGGCGGAAGAGGCCGCGCGCATCGCCAAGGCTGATCTGGCGTCTGAGATGGTCTATGAATTTCCCGAATTGCAGGGGCTGATGGGCCGCTATTATGCCCGAGCCGCTGGCCATGACGACGGCGTGCCGGAAGCCTGCGAAGAGCACTATTCCCCGCTTGGGCCATCGGATGATGTGCCAAACGCGCCCGTGTCCGTCGCCGTGGCGCTGGCCGACAAGATCGACACGCTGACCGGGTTCTGGGCGATTGACGAAAAACCGACCGGAAGCAAGGACCCGTTTGCGCTGCGCAGGGCCGCGCTGGGGGTTATTCGGTTGGTGCTGGAGAATGGGCTAACGCTCAATCTGGCTGAGGTTTTTGTCTCGCGCCGACTGTCGGATGCGCAAGGAGAGACGGAGAATTGGCCAGACGATCTGCTTTCCTTCTTCCACGATCGCCTCAAGGTTTTCCTCAAAGATAAAAACATCCGTCACGATATCATCGACGCCTGCATTGCGATGCCGGGCAATGATGATCTGACGCTGCTGGTCAAACGTGCCGAGGCGCTGGCCGCAACGCTTGCCACCGATGACGGCGAAAACCTGATCCAGGGGTTCAAACGCGCCAACAACATCCTCACCCAGGCCGAGGAAAAGGATGGGGTGGAGTATTCTTATGGCGCTGACTTAAAATACGCCGAAGACCCTTCCGAAAAGGCGCTTTTTGCGGCCCTTGATGGTGCGGAGGCCAAGATCGCTCCGGCGATGGCGGTGCAGGATTTCAGTACAGCGATGACGGCCATGGCGGCGCTTCGCGGGCCGATTGATGCGTTTTTCACCGAAGTTCAGGTCAATGATGACCGTCAGGTTGTGCGCCGCAATCGCCTTAACCTGTTGTCACGCATCCGAAAAATATGCCTTAGCGTCGCCGACCTGTCCAAAATCGAAGGCTAGGCGGAAAAACTGCAAAGTCTTGTGTACAGGGCGCTGTTTTCTCTTCTATGCTGCACCTGAACAATAATCGGTGCCGCAGTGCAGCAACAGACCATATACGGGCCACTGACCCTTATTACGCCCACCGCGCCGATGTCGGCCGCGGTGCACGGGGAGCGTGCGAAGTGTCTGCAACGGCTGATCCGTCTGGATATGCCAGTGCCTGTCACGGTCGCGCTGTCTTTTGATGCCGTGCATGAGGCGGCGATCGGCAACTTGCCCGATATGCAGGCCCTTCTGGCCCCCTTCGGTGATGCGCCGTTGCTTTCTGTTCGCCCATCGAGTCAGGATCCCGATTGGGGCGGCCCCGGTGCGATCCTCAATGTCGGCATGAACGACGGGCGCCATGCGGAACTGACCCAACGCCTCGGGTCCGAGGCTGCGACCCGGCTTTATCTGCGCTTTGTCCAATCCTATGCCATCCATGTGGCGCACCTTGATCCGGACGAATTTCATCTGCCCGACGTGGCCGATGCCGGCAGCCTCAAGGCAATGCTGGACACGTTCGAGTATGAGACGGACGACCCCTTTCCACAGGATCCAGCCGTGCAGGCGGCCGAAGTTCTCCGCTCAATGGCCCGCGCATGGGATGGGACAACCGCGCGCTTGTTGCGTCAGGCAAGAGGCGCTCCGGCGAATGCAGGGCTTGGCCTTGTCGTTCAGGCGATGGCGCTGGGCACCGGGCAAGGCGAATGCGGGCAGGGTGTCATTCAATTTGTCTCCTCCACAACCGGTCTGCCAATGATCGTCGGTCGCTACCTGAGCGAAAGCAAAGGGCAGGGTTATGCGCTGTCGCCAGAAACCAAGGGCGCGATGTATCTGACGCGCGATGCGCGTGGTCCGGCGCTCGAAGATATTTGCCCTGCGCAATACGCAGAGCTTGCATCCCATGGCGAGGTTTGCCGCCGCCGCCTGCGCGAAGAGATGGAAGTGAAGTTCACGCTCCAGGACGGCACGGTGCAAATTCTGGATGCTGTGCGTGTTCAGCGGACCTCGCGCGCATCGGTAAAGATTGCCGTGGCACTGGCGCAGGACGAGGTGATCGCGCGCGAAGAAGCGGTGATGCGGGTCAAGCCTTCTGCTTTGTCAGAGCTCTTGCACCGGCAGGTTGATCCGGAAGCAGATCGCGACATGATCGTAGGCGGTATCGCGGCAAGTCCCGGTGCGGCCTCGGGCCGGATCGTTCTGACCGCGCATGAAGCGCAGGCGAGCGCTGCGCGGGGCGAGCCTTGTGTCCTTGTCCGCCGCGAAACCACCCCTGAGGATATTCGCGGCATGCATGCCGCCAGCGCCGTTCTGACCATGCGGGGCGGTGTCACCAGCCATGCCGCTGTGATCGGGCGGGGTATTGGTCTGCCTTGTGTGGTTGGTGCCTCTGATCTGTCAATTGATCGCAAGCACGGTGCGATCATTGCCCCCGATGGGCGCGAATACAAAGCCGGTGACATTATTACGGTGGATGGCAGCACAGGGCAGGTTCTGGATGGTGAACCGCCGATGCTGGAAGCAGTCCTTGATAGCGCATTCCAGACGCTTTTGGAATGGGCGGATGAGTTTCGCGATATTGGCGTGCGCGCCAATGCAGATACGCCTGCCGATGCGCAGACGGCGAGGAACTTTGCCGCCGAAGGCATCGGTCTGTGTCGGACCGAGCATATGTTTTTTGAAGGTGACCGTCTTGGCGTGATGCGCGAAATGATCTTTGCCGAAGAAAGCGAAGACCGCAGTGCGGTACTGGACCGCCTTCTGCCGATGCAACGCGCGGATTTTCAAGCTCTGTTTGAGATCATGGCCGGCAAGACCGTCTGTGTCCGCCTGTTCGACCCGCCACTGCACGAATTTCTGCCATCAGACAAGGCGGGCCTGCGTGATCTGGCGGAACAGGTTGCGTTGCCATTGCCTGATGTCATGGATCGGGTCGAAGCACTGGCTGAATACAACCCGATGCTGGGGATGCGCGGCGTTCGCCTTGGGATTGCGATCCCGGAAATCTATGACATGCAGGCCCGCGCGATTTTTGAAGCAATGGTTGCGGTGGGCAAAAAGGGGGTCGCGATCAATGTCGAGATCATGATCCCGCTTGTCAGTGCCGTGCGCGAGGTCGAACTGCTCAAATCGCGGATTGACGGTGTTGCCAATGCGGTGCGATCCAGGAGCAAATCTGATTTCGATTACCACCTTGGCGTGATGGTTGAAACGCCCCGCGCAGCCCTGCGTGCGCAGGATATTGTTGAACATGCGCAGTTCCTGTCCTTTGGCACCAACGACCTGACTCAAATGACCTATGGTCTGTCGCGCGACGATGCGGGCCGGTTCATGTCGTCTTATGTCCAGCAGGGGGTCTATGCCGAGGACCCGTTCCACACCCTTGATATCGAAGGCGTGGGCGAGTTGATTTCGCTTGGCGCAGAGCGCGGGCGGCTTGGGCGACCGGATGTGGTCTTGTCGCTTTGCGGCGAACACGGAGGGGATCGTTCGGCCATTGCGTTCTGCCGTGCGCAGGGGTTTGATTATATCTCCTGTTCACCTTTCCGTGTCCCAGTGGCACGTCTCACGGCTGCACAACTGGCACTGGCCGAGCGGGTATCAGCCTAGGCAATCCGTAAAATGTTGCATTTGTGTCGCGAAATTCGGTGTTTTGGGAAATAGTCGCGGATGTCTGCCCAGCGATGTTGCCCTTGCCTGAACAGTGCCGGGGCCGGGGGTAGACGCAGGCGTCACTTTCCCCTAAAGACGGCCCCGCTAGCGCGGAGCAATCCCGCGTCATTTCCTGGGTGGGAAAAATGACTGTTATGAAGGCGATTTTCGCCGCAGTTTCTGCGGCAACTTTCTGGGTTGGCGCAACCTCAGTTGCAGCTGACGAACTTTTGGCCAGCCGCCTTGGGGCGATCTTGGGTCAGGAACGCCAAGCCCTGTCTGTGGTCCCCGACAGCCGTTTGAGCACGCTCACCAGCTTGCCGCCCGCACAAGAGCGCGGTGTCGAGACGCAGACCGATTTGATTTATGACCGTGATTACCTGGCAACCTTGCCGGTCGCGGATGGCGGGGCGCAGTGGCAATGCCTGTCCGAAGCGCTTTACTTTGAGGCGCGCGGTGAAACGGCACGGGGTATATTCGCCGTGGGTGAAGTGATCTTGAACCGGGTCGACAGCGACGCCTTTCCCGACACGCCCTGTGGTGTGATCAATCAGGGTACGGGCCGTCGCTTTGCTTGCCAGTTCACCTATACCTGTGACGGCCGGCCTGAAAAGATTTCCGAGCCACGCGCATGGGAGCGTGTCGGCAAAGTTGCGCGGATCCTGATTGATGGTGCGCCGCGTGCCCTGACCGGTGGTGCTACACACTATCACACCAAGGCGGTTAACCCGTCTTGGGCGCAGCGTTTCCCGCGCACCGCTGCCATTGGGTCGCATTACTTTTACCGTCAACCGGTGCGCACCGTGTCCAAATAAGGTCGCATGATTGTAGGTGAGCGTCGCCACGGACGCTTGCCGCAACCCTGTCGCCCCTGTATCTCACAACGGGTGAAACCCTGCGATGGACGCTCCGATGATCGATGATATCCGCCTTGCATTTGCGCACCCAAGTGAGCGGGCGGAGGCAAGCAGCCAAACACCCTGTGACCGAATTTCGCTGCGCGACTATATCGTCGAGGTCGAGATCGGCGCCTTCCAGCAAGAACGCGGGACGTTGCAGCGGGTGCGTTTCAACGTGGTTGTTGAAGTTCTGCCGCTCAGCGGTCCGATCGATGACGATGTGGACCGTATTCTGTCCTATGACAAAGTGACGGAAGCGATCGGCATTGAGCTGGAGGCCGAGCGGATCAACCTGCTTGAAACCCTCGCTGCCCGCGTTGCCGAACGTATCCTGCTGGAGCCGCAGGCAGAGAGGGTGTTTGTCCGCATTGAAAAGCTGGATCGCGGTCCGTTTTCACTCGGTGTAGAGATTGTGCGCGCGCGCGATGGTGTTGACTTGGCAGGGCAAGACCATGTTGAGGCGCCGCATCCACGCATGGTTTATCTGTCAAATGAGGCCGTCCAAAGCCCCCATCTAGGCGGGTGGATTGATCAATTATCAGCAAGGGATGCGCCGCTAATCATATGTGTCGGTGCACCTGATGTGACGGCCCCTCAGGCCGGCAACGCAATGGCGCAGCGCAGGATTGATCTGTTGGCGATAGAGCAAAACGCATGGCGCCTTGCGGCCCGTGATCGCCGCTGCATGGTTGTCGGCACAAGAACCGAGCTCGACTGGGCGATGAAGAACGGTCAGATTTGCATCTGGGCGCCGTCCAAAATTGTGCTGGATGCCGTTGACGGCCCTTCCGCAAATCCGCGTGATGCGGCCGCCCTTGTTGCCTGGTTTGCGCAGGATATAAGCGCCAAAGAACTGCTGATGATCGGGGCCCCTGCGCCAAAGTCAGATGTGCCCGTGCGTGCCGTAATGGCAGACACCAAAGACCTGACATGACCCGATACTATCGCCCCATCGCCCGTTTTAGCGAGGTTCCAACGCCGCAAAGTTTTCCGCTTGCGGGGGGCTTGTGCTGGTTTGATACCGTGGCTGTGCATGAACGTGGCGGCGGTGTGCATGCGATACCGGCAGGCGAAGTGCCGACTGATGTGCTCGACACTCTGGTCCGCGCGCGCACACCGATAGCAGGCATGGCCATGAACGGCCCGCGCATCATGGGTATTCTGAACGTGACACCTGACAGCTTTTCCGATGGCGGCAAATTTGATGCGCCGGACCGCGCGTTTGCCCATGCGCTCGCCATGCAAAACGAAGGGGCCGCAATCATTGATGTGGGCGGCGAAAGCACGCGCCCCGGTGCGGCAGAGATCAGCGCTGAGGATGAAATTGCACGGACCGCGCCAGTCATCACGGCCATTCGGGCGCAATCGGATGTGCCGATCTCGATTGATACTCGCAAGGCACAGGTGGGCAACGCTGCGCTCAAGGCCGGTGCCACGTTTGTCAATGATGTCGCGGCCTTTACCTTTGATCCAGAGCTGGCCGAAGTGGCCGCCACAGCAAGAGCGCCAGTCTGCATCATGCATGCGCAGGGTTCTCCCGAGACGATGCAGGATGATCCCAGCTATGATGATGTTTTGCTGGATGTCTACGATTTCCTGAGCGCGCGCATTGAAGCTGTCGTTGCTGCCGGTATCCCGCGCGATCAGATCGTTGTTGATCCCGGTATCGGCTTTGGCAAGACACTTGAGCATAACCTGATCCTGCTGCGCGGCATTGCGATCTTTCACGCGCTTGGATGCCCGATCCTGCTGGGGGCATCTCGCAAACGGTTTATCGGCACGCTGGGCGGAGGGGATGTAAACGACCGGGTGAGCGGTTCTGTGGCCGTCGCCTTGTTTGCCGCAAGGCGGGGCGTGCAAATCCTGCGGGTTCACGATATATTTGCGACAAGGCAGGCACTAGACCTGGAATGGGCAATCGGTGGGGCAGCAATGACATGACACGCAAATTCTTTGGAACCGACGGTGTGCGCGGCAAGGCAAATACCTATCCGATGACCGCCGAGATGGCGCTCAGGATCGGGGCTGCGGCGGGACGGTATTTCCGCAACGATGGATCCAACGGGCATCGGGTGGTGATCGGCAAGGACACGCGGCTATCGGGCTATATGTTTGAAAACGCGCTGACGGCGGGGCTGACAAGTACCGGCATGAATGTCCTGCTCTTGGGGCCGGTGCCCACGCCTGCGGTTGGATTGCTGACGACATCGATGCGGGCGGATGTGGGCATCATGATTTCGGCCAGCCATAATCCGCACCATGACAACGGGATCAAGTTCTTTGGCCCCGACGGGTTCAAGCTGTCGGATGAGGCCGAGGCCGATATCGAGGCCCTGATTGCGGGTGATATCGAACCGGTTCAGGCGCAGAATATCGGACGTGCCAAGCGCATTGACGACGGGCGGTTCCGCTATGCAGAGCGTGTGAAATCGACGTTTCCTGCGGGAATGCGTCTTGATGGCCTCAAGGTTGTTATCGACTGCGCGAATGGCGCGGCACACCGTGTCGCTCCGGAAGTGCTGTGGGAACTGGGTGCGACAGTGATCCCCGTCGGAGTGAGCCCTGATGGCTTCAACATCAACGATGGTTGTGGATCCACCGATACCTCTGCCGCGGCTGCGGCGATTTTGCGGGAAGGTGCGCATGTCGGGATCAGCCTGGATGGCGATGCCGACCGGGTTATGATCCTGGATGAAAAGGGTCAGGCGGCCGATGGAGATCAACTGATGGCCCTGATGGCAGGTCGCTGGGCCGATCAGGACCGCCTGAATGGCGGGACATTGGTTGCCACCGTGATGTCAAACCTCGGGCTGGAGCGCTATCTGGACGGGCGCGGCCTTTGCCTTGAGCGCACTGCCGTGGGTGACCGCTATGTGGTCGAGGCGATGCGGGCGAATGGCTGGAACTTGGGCGGCGAACAGTCCGGCCACATCGTGATGACCGACTATGCGACCACGGGTGACGGGCTTTTGGCGGGCTTGCAGTTTCTGGCCGCGATGATCGAGACGGGCCAACCGGCCAGTGCCTTGACCAAGAGTTTCGAGACCGTGCCACAGATGCTCAGGAATGTGCGCTATGCGGTCGGACAGGACCCGCTGGGTGCCGACCCGGTGAAGAAATCCATCGCTGATGCCGAGACCAAATTGAGTGGCAAGGGCCGTTTGCTGATCCGTAAATCAGGGACCGAGCCGCTGATCCGCGTGATGGCGGAATGCGAAGATGACGCGCTCTTGGTGCAGGTTGTTGACGGCATTGTCGCAGAAGTTGAAGCGGCGGTTTAGCGTGCGAAAAGCCTTTTGAGATTGCTCCCCTGGCTGATTGCCAGCCCCAAAAGGATCAGGCCCAGCGCCAGGAAAAACCGCAAGGGCAGTACCTCGCTCAGGATCCACGCGCCAAAGATCATCGACCACACGGGCACCTGATAGTTCACCAATGTCATGAAAATCGCGCCAGCTGACCGGATCGTGGCGACACGGATCAAGGCGGCAAGCGCGGTTGGGATGAGCCCCAACAGGATGATGGCGATGGTAGGGCGGGGGTCGCCCATGCTGGGGACGCCTTCAAAGATCAACATCGCGGGGATCAGGGCGACAGCACCAACCGTCAATAAGAGAGCCGCCATTGTGATCGGGTCAATAGGCGGGCAGCGCCGGGTCATGACGCTGGAAACGGCATAAGAAACCGAGGCACCGATACAGGCCAACTGGCCCAGCGGTTCCAGCCCGGTCCCAAGGCGCAGGACGCCGGGGCCGATCAGGACAATCGCCCCGACAAAGCCAAGGATAACACCCAGCGCGCTGCGCAGGCTCATCTTTTCATCAGTAAAAACATGCGCCAGCGGCAGAACAAAAAGCGGAAGTGCAGCCATGGAAATACCGGCAAATGCCGAAGGGACATATTGCTGACCCCAGCTGAGCAGCGCAAAGGGCAAGGCCGTGTTCAGCAATCCGATGGCAATCAGATAGCGGACCATCAAGGGCGTGAACGCGGGGAGCGGGCGTTTGAGCAGCACCATCAATGCCAGCAAGGCGACCGCGCCAAGGGTCGTGCGTGCGCCAGCAACGGTCAGTGGGCCGTACCCCTCAAGGGCGATTGCCACAACCATGAAACTCGCGCCCCAGATCAATCCAAGCGCGGCGATCGACAGCCAGTTTGCATAGGTTGGCGGGGCCGTCATTCTAAGGTCCTTTGGGGGTAAAGAGGCCCGGGGTGTACCTCGGGCCTCTTGATCCGCCTGACTTAGGGGGTCAGTTTTTCGCTTTATCAACCATCTTGCCAGCAGAAATCCATGGCATCATGCCGCGCAGCTTTTCGCCAACCTGTTCGATCTGATGCTCGTCATTGATACGGCGTGTGGCCTTGAAGTAGGGCTGACCAACCGCGTTTTCCTGCATGAAGTCGCGCACGAATTTGCCGGTTTGAATATCGGTCAGAACATCCTTCATGCGCTTCTTTGTCTCATCATATGGCAGCACACGCGGGCCGGAGACATATTCACCATATTCGGCAGTGTTCGAGATGGAGTAATTCATGTTCGCGATACCGCCTTCATAGATCAGGTCCACGATCAGCTTGGTTTCATGCAGGCATTCAAAATAGGCCATTTCTGGCTCGTAGCCCGCTTCGACCAGTGTTTCAAAGCCCATCCGGATCAACTCGACGATGCCGCCGCAAAGAACGGCTTGCTCACCAAAGAGGTCGGTTTCGCATTCCTGACGGAAGTTTGTTTCGATGATGCCCGAGCGACCGCCACCGATGGCCGAGCAATAGGACAGGCCGATTTCAAGCGCTTTGCCTGATGCGTCATTGTCAACCGCCACAAGGCAAGGCACACCGCCGCCTTTGGTATACTCGCCGCGCACCGTGTGGCCGGGGCCTTTGGGCGCCATCATGATAACGTCAACGCCGGGCTTTGTTTCGATCAGACCGAAATGCACGTTCAGCCCGTGGGCGAAAGCAATCGCAGAGCCTTCCTTGAGGTTGTCATGCACATATTTCTTATATGTCTCTGCCTGAAGCTCATCGGGCATTGTGAGCATGATGACATCACACCACGCCGCCGCTTCGGCGATGCCCATGACCTTGAGGCCCTCGCCCTCGGCCTTTGCGGCGGAAGGAGAGCCTTCGCGCAAGGCGACGACAAGGTTCTTGGCGCCACTGTCGCGCAGGTTCAGCGCGTGGGCGTGGCCTTGAGAGCCATAGCCGAGAATGGCGACTTTTTTGTCTTTGATCAGGTTCACATCGCAATCGCGATCGTAATAAACGCGCATATTCGCAGTCCTTTGGTTTAAGTGTCTGAGGTGGGTTATAGCGGCGTTCGCGCGATTTGTGAGTGTTGGAACTTGAGTATTTTTGGCAAGATGATGATTGTTATGCGCTCATTTTATAAATATGGTTATTCTTATGTTGGATGATGTTGATCGCCGTCTTTTGCGTCTATTGCAAGCCGACCCTGCCCGGGGTGTCCCTGATCTGGCCGAAGCCGTGGGGGCAACACCAGCCCGGATCAGCCGCCGGTTGGATCGCCTGCGCCAGGACGGCGTTTTGCTGGGCAGTCACGCGGTCATTGATTGGCGCGCAATGGGGTATTCCATTTCTGTCAGCCTGCGGATCACTCTGGACAAGACGGTGGCGCGCGCCTTCGATGATTTCATTGAAGCCGCCCGCGCTGTTCCGGAGGTCATCGAAATTCAGACCTTCCTGGGCCGCGTCGATGTGCGCCTGTCACTGATTGCCAGGGATCTGTCAGACTACCAGCGCATTTATCGTGCGCAGGTTCTGACCTTGCCGCATATCGCCGATATCGAAGCCTTGATGACCGTTGCGGCGGTTAAGTCAGACCAAGGGTTGCCTGTATGACCCTTGATGATCTTGATCGTGCGATCCTGCGCGCTTTGGTGGCGAACGCGGATCAATCCACCACGCAGTTGGGCCAGAAACTGGGGCTGAGCCAGCCCGCCACATGGCGCCGTATCCGGCGGTTGCAGGACGCCGGTATCATTGCCGGACGCCGCCTTGTGCTTGACGCCGAGAAGATGGGGTTTGGGGTGACGGTCTTTCTTGGTGTAAAGCTTGCCACCAAGGGCCGGGTCAGTCTTGAGGATTTTGAGCGCGCTGTCGGGGCCATCCCAGAGGTGCAGACGGTGGACCATGTGCTGGGGCTTTATGACTACCGCCTGCGGGTGGTAGCACGTGATCTGGCCGATTTTGAACGTGTCCTTCGCCGCCGGATCATGACGATGCCCGGTGTAGGCGACGTCGAGGCCAACGTGCTGCTGAGCGAAGAGCGAAGGCCCGGTCCGCTCTTATCGGGGCACTGAATTAGGCTTTGCTTTCGTTCGGCGCAAGGATTAGCCAGAAGCATAGGCTGAAGGATGAGTAATATGAACGGCACGCGCGCACCTGTGGACCCCGATGGGCTGATGGAATTTTCGGTTGTTTTCACCGACCGGTCCCTCAACCATATGTCGAAAGCCTTTCAAGAGGTGATGATCGACATCTCTGACATGCTGAAAGAAGTCTATAATGCCGATCACGTGGCGGTGGTCCCCGGCGGCGGCACCTATGGGATGGAGGCCGTCGCACGCCAGTTTGCCGCAGGTGGCCATGCGCTTGTTGTGCGCAATGGCTGGTTTTCCTATCGCTGGAGCCAGATTCTTGAAGTGGGCGATTTTGCCGCCCAAACAACGGTCATGAAGGCCCGTCAGGCGGGTAACGACACGCGCGCGCCCTTTGCACCGGCCCCGATCGAGGATGTGACGGCTGCGATCATCGCGGCGCGGCCTGATGTGGTTTTTGCCCCGCATGTGGAAACAGCCGCCGGGATCATCCTGCCGGATGATTATATCACCGCACTCGCCGATGCCGCGCATCAGGTTGGTGCGCTGATGGTGCTGGATTGTATCGCCTCGGGCTGTGCCTGGGTCGACATGAAGGCGACGGGTGTTGATGTGCTGATCTCGGCCCCGCAGAAGGGCTGGTCATCTACCCCCTCTGCTGGCCTTGTGATGATGTCAGAGCGTGCTGTGGTGCGGATGCAGGACACGGTGTCGAATTCTTTCGCCATGGATCTCGGGAAATGGCACAGCATCATGCAGGCCTATCTGAACGGCGGTCACGCCTATCATGCGACGATGCCGACAGATGGTCTGCGCGCCTTCCGCACCACCATGCTGGAAACCCGCGCGTTCGGGTTTGAGAAACTCAAAGACGCACAGTGGGCCTTGGGCAATGCCGTCCGCAAGGTTCTGGCGGACAAGGGCATTCGCTCGGTCGCGGCAGAGGGTTTTGCAGCACCCGGCGTTGTCGTCAGCTATACCGACGATCCTGACATTCAGAACGGGTCCAAATTTACCGCCGAAGGCATGCAGATCGCCGCAGGGGTGCCGCTGCAATGCGATGAACCTGATGATTTTCGCACCTTCCGGCTGGGGCTCTTCGGGCTGGACAAGCTCTATGATGTGGACGCGACGCTGGCGCGGTTGGTGCCGGTGCTCGACAAGGTGCTTTAACCGGCACCCAGCCCCATTTGCATCAATGTCCGGCGCACAGGCTTGATGCCGTATAGCGCCTCGATGCCTTTTGTGCGCAGGGCCTGCATCGCAGGGCTGCCCGCGATCGAGGCGCGGTTCAGCGCGTCAATTCCCATCACCCGCAGCTTGATGTCGGGGTGGCGCGTGCTGGCATAGGCATCGAGCATCGCGGGTGCGCCAATTTGGTCGGGCCGGGCCACGGCAAGGTCCAGAAGGCACGACAGATCGCGCAACGACATGTTCAGCCCCTGCGCACCGATCGGCGGTATCACATGGGCGGCCTCGGCGACCAATGCGGTGCGTGCCGCGGTCAGCTCATGCGCGATCTGGCTGATGATGGGCCAGACACTGCGGCGGCTGGCCATCTTCAATGGGCCATAGAGCAATGCGGAGCGGTCGTTTGCCGCCGCCTCAAACTCTGGTTCAGGTAAACCGGCAAGCCTGTTTGCCTCTGAGCCGCCTTCCATCCAGACGACGGCGGAGCAGGGTTTGCCGTCGTGATCGGGCAGGGGCACCAGAGTGAATGGCCCGCCGGAGCGGTGGATCTCGGTCGAGACATTGTTGTGCGGCGCGTCATGGGTCACGGCAAAGGTCAGCGCCTTTTGCCCATAGCGCATCGTGCGCACGCCAATCCCGGCGGCCTGCCGCACCGCAGACCCGCGGCCATCAGCACCAATCACCAGCCGGGCGTTCAGTTGCGCAGTGTCCGACAGCGTAACGATCGCGGTATCCGTTCGGGCCAGCATCCGGGTGAAGCCGATGCCGGGGCGGAAATCCACGTTTGGCAGATCAGCCAAATGCGCGACAATCTCGCGCCGCAGCAGCCAGTTGGGCAGGTTCCACCCGAAGGGCAGATCAGAGATGGCGGCTGCATCAAAATCGCGCGTGACATGCGCCTGCGTGCCGATATCGACGATCCGCATTACCTGAAGCGGCGCGGCATGCGGGGCGAGACGGTTCCAAAGACCAGCGGTTTTCAGGAATTGCTGTGCGGGTTGCAGGAATGCTGTGGTGCGCAGGTCCGATCCCTTGGCATCGCCCGTGGTGATCGGTGGGACCGGATCAACGATGACGACACTGAAGCCAGCGGTGCCGAAAGCTGCCGCAGCGACAAGCCCGGCGACCCCGCCACCGACAACGGCAATATCTGTTGAAATGCGTTCCATGCGTCAGACATATGCCTCTGGACGGCGGGCGGAAAGGGTCAGCGGACAAGCTGCGACAAGAAATCTGCCAGATGATCCGTGTGGTGATGAATGTGATCGCCGCCGTCGGCCTGTTCATGCACATGGACCGTGCGCATTCCCAAGGCATGCGGAACAGCCAGATTGCGCGCCTCGTCTTCAAACATGGCCGCCTTCGTGGGTGCCACTCCATCCTTGGCAAATACCAAAGAGAACGCATCCAGCGTTGGTTTCGGTCTGAAATCTGCGTGTTCCACACCATAAACGGCATCAAAATGGCGGGTAAGGCCCCGGGCGGCCAGCACCCGCTTGGCGTGATTGTACGAGCCGTTTGTATAGACAATCTTCCTTCCCGCCAGGCCCTTGATGGCAATCGAGAGGGTTTCGTCCGGTTCCAGATGCGAGATGTCGATGTCGTGGACATCGGCCAGAAAATGATGCGGATCAACATCATGGTGTTCCATCAATCCGGTCAGGGTAGAGCCATATTCGGTCCAGTAATCTGCGCAAAGCTGAAGTGCGCGGTCGCGGTCAAGCCCGGTCAATCGCGCCACATAGGCCGAGAAACGCGCGTCCATCTGGCCGAAAAGATCAGCCGAGGGCGGGTAGAGCGTGTTGTCGAGATCAAAGACCCATGTGTCCACATGGGCAAATTGCCGGGCTATCATGGGTGCAGATTAGGTCGCGTGCGGGGCGCAGGCAACCGCTTTGGCTTGATTGCCGGGCAGCCTGAGGCGTATGGTTGCGGCAGCACGAAAGGTAGCAGTAGATGCATGACACGCGCGCGTCCCAAAAGGATGCTTATGCCCTGATCCTAGAAGCCATTGACAGCCACATCTACAAACCCGGTGATCGGTTGGTGGAAAGCGAGTTGGCTGAGCGCTTCGGTGTGTCGCGGACCCCGATCCGAGAAGCGTTGCAGCGGCTGGAAACGCAGTCTCTGCTGACCCGTGACGGGCGGTCGCTGATCGTGGCCTCACTGGATCATTCGCAACTGTCGGAACTTTATGTTGTACGCGGTGAGCTGGAAGGGCTGGCGGCCCGACTTGCCGCCCGCCATGCAACACCGGAAGAGGTAAAAGTCCTGCGCGATATGATGGATGCTGATCAAAAGCTGGTCGGCGACCCCAAGGCGCTCAGCCGCGCCAACCGCCGCTTTCACAAGCAAATTCATCTCGCCTCGCACAACCGTTTTCTGGTAAAGCAGTTGGACTTGGTGCACCGGTCCATGGCGCTTTTGGCGACGACATCCATCGCGGCAGAGGGCCGGGGCGATGAAACCCTGCTAGAACACGCCGCGATTGTCAGCGCGATTGAGGCAGGCGACGGGGATGCCGCATACCAAGCCCTGCGCGATCACATTTCAGAAGCGTTTGTGACCCGCCTGAAACTGGATGCGGAAGCGGTGGAAGCTGCAGAATAGCCCAACTGCAGCCCACTTGGCAAAAAGTGCACGAAGCAAACCTTCACACGTCGCACCACACCTGACGGCTTCGTAGGTGCAATTTGACGTAAATCGGTTAAGCGACAGTTAAGCGCGCATCGCCTCGGCAAATCTTTCGAACAAATAATAGCTATCCTGCGGGCCCGGGCTGGCCTCTGGGTGATATTGCACGCTGAAAACAGGCCGGTTCGCGATGCGAATGCCACAGTTGCTGCCATCAAAGAGTGACACATGGGTTTCCTTCACACCGTCAGGCAGGGTCTGGCTATCCACGGTAAAGCCGTGGTTCATCGAGGTAATCTCGACCTTGCCGGTTTCCATGTCCTTGACCGGATGGTTGGCCCCATGATGGCCGTGGTTCATCTTGATCGTCTTGGCGCCAACGGCGAGCGCGAGCATCTGGTGCCCAAGGCAGATGCCAAAGACCGGCAGATCAGCCGCAAGCACGCCTTTGATCATGGGCACGGCATAGACGCCGGTAGCCGCAGGATCGCCCGGACCATTGGACAGAAACACGCCGTCGGGATTGAGTGCCAGCACCTCTTCAGCCGTTGCCGTTGCGGGCAGGACAGTCACGTCGCAGCCGGCACTGGCAAGGCAGCGCAGAATGTTGCGTTTGGCGCCGAAATCGATGGCGACGACCTTGTGGCGGGGGGCTGTCTGTGGGGCATAGCCCTCAGGCCAGGCCCAACGCATTTCATTCCAGTTATAGGATTGCGCACAGGTGACGTCTTTGGCCAGATCAAGACCTTCAAGGCCCGGAAAGCTACGCGCCTTTTGCACCAGCGTTTCAATGTCAAAATTGCCGTCCGGATCATGCGCCAGTGCCACATGTGGCGCGCCATGCTGCCGGATCGCGCGCGTCAGGCGGCGGGTATCGACGCCGCCCATGCCGATGCGATTGCGTTTGGCCAGCCATGCGGTCAGCTCTTCGGTGGCGCGCCAATTCGAGGATTGTGTCGGATCCCATTTGACGACCATGCCTTCGGCGACGGGATCGGCGGTTTCATCATCTTCAGGGTTCACGCCAGTGTTGCCGATATGCGGAAAGGTAAAGGTGACAACCTGTCCGGCATAGGACGGATCCGTCATGATTTCCTGATAGCCGGTCATCGCCGTATTGAAACACAGCTCTGCGACCGTCTCGCCGGTGGCGCCAAAGCCCTCACCATAAAAGATCGTTCCATCTGCAAGGGCCAGACAGGCGGTAGGTTTCTGCGTCATAACCGATCTCTCCAGATGTCAAATTGGGCCGGGTTTACGCAGGGCAGGGCTGCGGGTCAAGGGCGGATTGCGCCCTTGCAAACAAGGGGTGACGTCAGGTCGTGGGCGCTTGCCACTTGGAACGGCACGCACTATGGTTCGCGCTCGTTTGACGACAAATGTACGGGACACATTCATGGACATGCGCGAACGGGTCAATACGGCCCTCAAGGATGCAATGCGCTCAAAAGCGGCGGACCGCCTGTCAACGTTGCGCCTGATCAACGCTGCAATCAAGGACAAGGACATTGCAGCCCGCGGTTTGGGCGATGACGAAGCCGGGGTCAGCAACGGCGATATTCTTGCGATCATGGGCCGCATGGTCAAACAACGTCAGGAAAGTGCGCGCGCCTACGAGGAAGGTGGCCGGCTGGAACTGGCCGAAAAAGAACTCTCTGAAATCAAGATCATCGAAGAATTCCTGCCCAAGCAACTCAGCGAAGATGAAGCAGAGGCGGCCGTTGATGCCGCCATTGCGCAAGTAGGCGCACAGAGCATTCGCGACATGGGCAAGGTGATGGGTGTGCTGAAGGCCAAATATATGGGCCGCATGGACTTTGGCAAGGTCGGACCGGTGGTGAAGAACCGTTTGGGTTAACCACTAGCGATCCGCGCGCAGCGCCCGCTTCAGGTCATCATGAAGCGCCAACCGTTCAGCCGCATCCAGAAATGCCCCTATCTCGACCTCGCGGTCGCCGCCGCGCAGGGTGATGTAATTCTCGACCGGCCCGCCCCTGGGATGCAGGTGGACCGTCACCCAATAGCGGTTCGCCTCCCATTCCTGCATGTCGCCATTGGAGTTATGGCGGGTCAGGCGGACGAGGCTTTTGCCGGCGATCAGTTTTTCGAGCACTTCCCCCCGGGCGATAGCTGACGTGCAGAGCATACCAGACGCCCGCGATCACCAGCGCAAAGAACGGCAGGAGCCCCCAAAGCACGGCCTTGCCAAGGACCATCAACAGCGGAAAGGCGCAGAGCGCAACGGTTGCCCCGATGAAGAACACAAAGTGTCTGCGCAGGAGCGACCGATAGGGCCAGAGGCTCAGTTGCCACTCAGGTTTGGCGTCGGGTGGTTCCGGTGTCCATTCGTAGGGCATGAGGTTTTTAACGCGACGGCGTATGGCGTTCTCTAGGGGCTTGCCTGGCAAAGCGCGATGAATTTCTGGTGCTCTTTCGCGATATCACGCCGGATGAACGGGACGAGAATCGGAAGAAGGAACCTCATGAAACCCTTGCCTGTCGCGTTGAACCTTCCGGTCATTACCGTGAAGCTGCCCTCTTGGCTCAGCGTGAAATCGATATCAACATCCATGCTTTTGTCTTTGAGAGAAAACGACAGGTTTTCTGGTCTTTGGTAGGCCGTGATCTCTACTTCATGCTGCCCGCGCTTATCGGTGACCCTGAACCGAGACCCTTGGCCAATCGGTTTACCCGAAATCAGGTCAACTTGCGAGACACCGCTGTTCCATTTCAGTTCGTTGCGCGCGTCAGCCATGAGATCGAAAGCCGTTGTCGCGGGGCATTCAATGCGCATTATGTCTTTTATTGTGTCACCCATGCCAGTGACATTAGCATGATATGGTCGCGATGTCCTATCACCTCATGGGCGGGGCATGATTGCATGGGGTTCAAACCCGATGTCGCGGGACCAACCCGTATCGCTTGACTTCCGGTCACATTAGGAAGGTCCGGCATAAGGGGCGAAGCGGATGTCCAAAGACAAACCTTCCAACGGCTGGTTTGTCATCAAGATACGGGATAACTACTCCTCAACTTTGAGGATCAAGGGCGTTTCAGTTTTTGCATCAACATTGAAAGTCGAACGGCCCGTATGGTTCAGGTGACGTCCATATGTATGAAGCGAGACTGCCACTTTGTCGCCGTTGTTTTCAACGCTGTGGATATCTTCGGGTAGACAGCACACTGCGGTTCCAGGGTAGAGCGTCTCTGCTTTGGTCGGCACGAGGTCCGCAAAACCGGGCTTTGAGCCGTCGTCCAGCCGCTTGTAGTTCGTCTCGTGCTCTTGTCCCTCGATCCCAGAAACAACCGCCCACGTCTTGTGATTATGGGCCTCGACACCTCTGCCGGGTGCCCAGGCGATGGCAAAGACCGCAAGATCGTGGTTATCCTCTTCATGCAAAAGGTGCAGGCCCACGCCCTGTTCAGGATCTGTGTAACGGTACTTGTCCTGAAACCAACCGGGATCGGACGCGAGCCTGAGCGCGAGTGGTTTGATCCTTTCGGTTATTGCCTCGATCTCCACCTCTTCGGCAACAACAGCGCGGATATCTCTGACATAATCTTGGATCGTATATGCAGGCATGATCACTCCTCTCCTTGCGGAATAGTCATCAGAATAGTCCAAAAGCGCATAAACTCAAAACCGATGCTCAAACCAAGCGCGGCATCCGTGGCCTTGGGTCCATACCTGCCCTCTGGGTGTCGATTGAGCCCCCGCAGCATCAGCCGTTTGCCAGACACTCGCCCACATAAAAAAAGGCCCCGTCATTCCTGACAGGGCCTATCCACTTGAGATGCAACTCCGTTAATGCGCGTGCTGCTTGTCCCAATCAGACTGCTTTGGCAGCGTTTCGAATGTGTGCTCTGGGGGTGGGCAAGGCAACGTCCACTCCAGTGTATCTGCATATTCGTTCCAAGGGTTGTTCTCGGTGACGCGCTTGCCCTTTGTCAGGGTCCAGACCATCACACCGATGAAGAACAGGAATGACGCGAAAGACAGGAACGCGCCCCAGCTCGATACATAGTTCCAGAAGGCAAAGGCCTCTGGATAGTCGATGTAGCGCCGTGGCATGCCTTGCCGGCCCAGGAAGTGCTGTGGAAAGAATGTCACGTTGGACCCGATGAACATGGCCCAGAAGTGAACCTTGCCCGCCCATTCGGGGTACATGCGACCTGACATCTTGGGCACGTAGAAATAGATACCTGCAAAGATTGCAAAGACCGCACCAAGGCTCATGACGTAGTGGAAGTGTGCCACAACATAGTAGGTGTCGTGGTAAACCCGGTCGACGCCCGCTTGACTAAGAACAATCCCGGTGACCCCGCCAAGCGTGAACAGGAAGAGAAAGCCCATTGCCCAGAGCATGGGTGTCTTGAATTCAACCGAACCGCCCCACATTGTCGCGATCCAGCTAAAGACTTTCACGCCCGTCGGCACGGCGATAACCATTGTCGCCAGCATGAAATAAGACTGCTGCGTCAGCGACATGCCTACGGTGTACATGTGGTGCGCCCAGACAACGAAGCCCAGAACACCAATCGCGACCATCGCATAAACCATTGGCAGGTAGCCAAAGATCGGCTTGCGCGAGAACGTCGCGATAACGTGGCTGATGATCCCAAATCCCGGAATGATGATGATATAGACTTCGGGGTGACCAAAGAACCACAGGATGTGCTGATAGAGAACCGGGTCGCCGCCGCCTTCAGGCTGGAAGAAGGTCGTGCCAAAGTTCCGGTCTGTCAGCAGCATCGTGATCGCGCCGGCCAGAACGGGTAGCGCCAGAAGGATCAGCCATGCGGTCACGAAGATTGACCATGAAAAAAGCGGCACCTTGTGCAGCGTCATGCCCGGAGCGCGCATATTCAGGAAGGTCGTGATCATGTTGATCGCACCGAGAATCGAGGACGCACCAGAGAGGTGCACCGCAAAAATCGCAAGATCCATCGACATTCCGGTTTCGGAGGTGGACAGCGGGGCGTACATCACCCATCCGACACCTGACCCTGCCTGACCGTTGCCACCCGGCGCCAGCATCGAGGCCACGCCAAGCGATGCGCCTGCAACAAACATCCAGTAGCTGAGGTTGTTCAGACGCGGGAACGCCATGTCCGGCGCGCCGATTTGCAGCGGCATCAAGTAGTTGCCAAAACCGCCAAAGAGGGCCGGAATAACCACAAAGAACATCATCAAGACACCGTGGTAGGTAATCAGAACGTTCCACAGGTGCCCGTTTGGCGTACATTCGCCTTCTGGAGCGGGTGTCAGGCGCGCGCCCTCAAGGCACATGTACTGTACACCCGGTTCCATCAGCTCAAGGCGCATGTAAACGGTGAAAGCCACCGAGACCAAGCCAAGTGCTGCTGCGGTAAACAGGTACAAGATGCCGATATCTTTGTGGTTTGTGGACATAAACCAGCGGGTAAAGAAACTCCGCTTGTCTTCGTGTTCATCGCCGTGGATGGCTGCGTCTGCCATTATTGGCACTCCTCGTGTTGGCTACTTTTGAGACCGCCGAGTCAATGCAAGGCAGACATTTGGGATGGTTCTAATGTGTCGAGGCTGAAGGAGCAACAAAGGAAGCACCTGTTTGACTGGGTTAATTTGGCGCAGGCCGTCCGCTTGGTGTCTCAGAACCACTGACAGATGAGACCAGAAGCGCTAAGCTGCCTGATACAAGGAGCAATCAATGGTCGCAGATCCGCCCCCCTTCACGATAGGGATTGAAGAAGAATATCTGTTGGTTGACAGGCAAACCTACGCCCTGTCCCATGCGCCTGACAGCCTGATCTGCGCCTGCAAGAAGGACCTCGCCGGAAAGGTCAGCCCCGAATTTCTGCAATGTCAGATCGAGATCGGCACCGGGGTCTGCCACACCATCGGGGAAGCTCGCGAAGATCTGGCCCACCTGCGACGGACCGTCGCCCGCCATGCGGCAGATTATGGGCTGGCCCCGATTGCAGCCTCGTGTCACCCCTTTGCCGATTGGAAAGACCAGCAACATACCGACAAGGAACGCTATAACAAACTGCGCCGCGATCTGGCCGTTGTCGCACGGCGCATGTTGATCTGTGGAATGCATGTGCATGTGGGTATTCCGGACGAGGACATGCGCATCAACCTGGTGAACCAGCTCAAGTATTTCCTGCCGCATTTGCATGCGCTTTCCGCGTCCTCGCCCTATTGGCAGGGCGACGATACAGGCATGAGTTCCTATCGCCTGACCGTTTTTGACAATCTGCCGCGCACCGGACTGCCGCCCTATATGAAAGACTGGGCGCAGTTTTCCTCGACGGTTGATACATTGATTGATCTGGGGTTGATCGAGGATGCGTCGAAGATCTGGTGGGATCTGCGCCCGTCATCGAATTTCCCCACAATCGAATCGCGCATTTGCGATGTGGCGCCGCGGATGGAGGTGACACTGACACTGGCCGCGCTAACCCAATGCCTGACCCGAATGCTGTGGCGCAAATCGATGGATGGTGACGGCTGGCACGTCGTGCAGAACTTCATGGTCGGTGAAAACCGCTGGCGCGCGCAGCGCTATGGAGTGTCGGGGGGGCTGATCGACTTTGGGCGCAAATCGGTGATCCCGTTCTCGCAAGCCGTCGACGAGATCATCGCATTGGTTCAAGAAGATGCAGCTGCGTTGGATTGTGTGGCCGAAGTGAACGCGGCGCGTGATATTCTGGCGAAAGGCACGAGCTCTGATCAGCAGCGCAAGGTCTTTGCCGCATCACGCGATGCCGGGGCATGCAAGAAAGAGGCGCTCAACGCGGTTGTGGCCTCGTTGGTGGCGGATTTCGGGGCGGATTTGTAGGCCCTGACGCCTCAATCGGCAAAGACGTCAGCGAATGTGGCTTTCAGCGCCAGATCCAGATCACCCATTGTCACCGGCAGCCCCAGATCGACCAGAGATGTAACGCCGTGGTCGCGGATGCCGCAGGGGACGATGCCGTCAAAGTGGCTCAGGTCCGGTTCGACGTTGATCGACAGCCCGTGAAACGACACCCATTTGCGCAATCGGATGCCGAGTGCAGCGATCTTGTCCTCGGCTGGCGTGCCATCTGAATTGGGCGGCTGATCGGGCCGTTCGACCCAGACACCCACGCGCCCGTCACGAATTTCACCCTTGACGTTGAAGCGGTCGAGCGTGGCAATCACCCATGTCTCCAGGTCTTTGACGAACTGGCGCACGTCGCGCCCGCGCTTGCCAACATCAAGCATCACATAGGCCACGCGCTGCCCCGGCCCATGATAGGTATATTCGCCGCCGCGCCGGGCCTGATAAACCACAAACCTGTCCGGATCGACCAGATCAGCGGGTTTGGATGACGTGCCAGCGGTATAGAGGGGAGGATGTTCAAGTAACCAGATACATTCGTCGGCCGTCCCGTCGATGATGCCAGCGACACGGGTTTCCATGAAGGCAAGCGCCTGCTGGTAATCCGTCAGCCCATCTGTCGTGATCCATTCCACCATGTTGATGAAGTAACCTTGCCCCAGCGCGATGAAAAGGGGGTGAATTCCCCCTTGGCATCGCAAATCTGCTCGTCTATGAGTGCCGCACTTACCAGCTATGGGCTTGCGGTCGTGGCGGAATTGGTAGACGCGCAGCGTTGAGGTCGCTGTGAGGTAACACTCGTGGGGGTTCGAGTCCCCCCGACCGCACCAAGTGCCAATGAGATAGTAGGTAATTTGGCAGTCATGGCATTCGCCCCCCCAAACTTTCCCCCAATGATCTCGCCGCGATCTGGCGATGATGAATTCTTGTTTTCTGGCCGATCTGACGTTACCGCGTCATCATGAAACGATTTCTCATCCTCCAACTGCGCCCGGAAACGGATGCCTCCGATGACGAATATGCCGCCATTTTGAACAAGTGCGGACTGGCACCGGATCAAACCCATAGGCTCCGTGTGGACCAGATGGATATTCCCGCCGATCTGGATGTGACAAACTATGCAGGTGTGATCGTCGGAGGCGGGCCTGGCTGCGTCAGCGACGCACCAGAACAGAAAAGCGCCCTGGACGCGCGTATCGAAAGCCAGATTTTGAGGGTGATGCCGCAGATCACCGAGGCGGATCATCCGTTCATGGGGTGCTGCTACGGATTGGGCATCTTGGCGCACCACTTGGGCGGCGAAGTCAGCAAGGCGCAGTTCAGCGAGCCGGTCGGACCGTCGGTCTGCACGCTCATGCCGGATGCCGTTGAAGATCCGTTGTTGGAAGGTCTGGCCGCTGAGTTCGAGGTGTTTGTTGGGCACAAAGAAGCCGTCCAGAGCTTGCCACCCGGCACTGTGCATCTGCTGAGCTCCGCCCCCTGTCCGATGCAGATGATCCGGTACGGTCGCAACATTTATGCGACCCAGTTTCACCCGGAAGCGGATGCGCGCGATTTTGAGCGCCGCATAAGTGTCTACCGCAACCACGGGTATTTCCCGCCAGAAGATGCCGACCGGCTGATCGAGATCTGCCACGCGGCCAACGTGACCGTGCCCGGCGAGATTCTGCGTCGGTTCGCCCTGCGCTATGGCTGAGCTGCCGATCAGTTCCGCGGATCTCAGTTTCCTGCCGCGATCCAATGGCCGCTTTCAATCTCGTCCAACGTCCAGTTCCCGACCCGCCATCGCACCAGCCGGAGTGTCGGGAAACCGATGTGCGCGGTCATCCGGCGGACCTGTCGGTTGCGCCCTTCGCTGATCGATATTTCGATCCATGTGTCGGGCACGGATTTGCGGAACCGCACAGGCGGGTCACGCACCCAGAGCGTTGGTGGGTCAATCAGCCGGACCCTTGCCGGACGGGTGGGGCCGTCTTTGAGGGTGACACCTTCGCGCAGCGGCGCGAGGTCTTTGTCGGTCGGTGTGCCTTCCACCTGTACCAGATAGCGCTTGCTCATCTTGTTTTTGGGATCAGCGATGCGCGCTTGCAGTCTGCCGTCATCCGTCAGCACAAGGAGCCCCTCGCTGTCGCGGTCAAGCCGCCCGGCGGGATAGACCCCCGGCACTTCAACAAAGGCCGAGAGCGTGGGACGCGGAGACGGGCTTTGGGCATCGGTAAACTGCGACAGAACGCCAAAGGGTTTGTTGAAAAGGATCACGCGGGACATGGCCCTGCCTAGCGCAGTTGCGCCCGAGGCGTCCAGAGAGGGGGCGATGATCGCATTGATGGCGTCGGTATACTGTTGTACTCTGGTAAGTAATTAATAAATAACGAATTTCTATTTTACACGCGCCGAAATGACGCTAGTTTGTCGCCAAAGTTCTTTGCAAAGGTGCTGTCTATGTCATCGATTGAAGATCATCCGCTGCGCTATGCTATGGCCAACGAGCTGCATGCCCGCCCGTTTCCAGCCGTCGGTGCCCCCGGTCGCGCAGCCTTTCTCGCGATCAAGCCAGCCCGCAATGCCGCAGGGCGTGATCGTGACGCAGATCGCGCCCATCTGATAGATTTGCTGGACCGCTTCGGCGTGCAGCATCCGCAACCTGACGCGACCCATTATTTCGGCAAAATCGGCCGACATCATCTGAAGTGGGAAAGCCACACCGAATTTGTGACCTATACGATTTTTGATGATGGATTGGCCGACCGCCCGTTTGATGCAGCGACCTTTGGCGTTTTTCCTGACGATTGGTTGGCAGCAGCACCCGGCACCCGCGTCACTTCGGCCCTTATTCGGATCGAAGTGGCCGACGGCGATGATGGCATCCTTGATAAGGCCCACGAATGGCTTGTGCCCGAAAGCCTCGCCATCAGCCGCGTCGTCGGGGATGATCTGGTCGTTGCGGGCGATTTTCGGATCGATCACGCAGGCCATCAGCGTTTTGCGGTGTTCGCGCGCCCGCACGTCGGAAACCGCAGGGTAGGGCGGGTGGTGCAACGCCTATGCGAAATCGAGACCTATAAGGCGATGTCGATGCTGGGCCTTTGCCGCGCGCGCGCGCTGGGTCCGAAGATGGGCGAGTTTGACCAGCGCCTGACCGGCTTGCTGGAGGATATGCGCGGCCCAGATGCCAACCCCGCCGATGTTCTGCAATCCTTGCTGGAGGTGTCTGCCGAGATTGAAAATACTGTTGCGCAGTCTTCGTTCCGCTTTGGTGCGACCGGGGCATATGAGAAGATCGTGAACCAGCGGATCAACGTTTTGCGCGAAGAACGCTTTGCCGGTCGCCAGACATTTGCCGAATTCATGATGCGCCGGTTTGACCCTGCGATGCGGACGGTGAAATCAACCGAACAGCGCCTGCGGGCGATGTCGGATCGTGCCTTGCGCGCGGGTGATCTGCTGCGCACAAGGGTCGATGTCGAACGCTCGGCCCAGAACCAGGAATTGCTGACCAGCATGGACAAACGCGCCGATTTGCAGTTGCGGTTGCAACGCACGGTCGAGGGGTTGTCGGTGGTCGCGATCAGCTATTACGCGGTCAACCTTGTGCTTTATGTGACTGGCCCTCTGTCGAAATCATTTGGCCTGGGCAAGGTGACCATGGCCGCGGTTGCCACTCCGATTGTACTGGCGCTGGTCTGGGTCATGGTTCGCCGCATTCACAAGCGGATGGAATGAGCGGTCGCCCTTGTGCGCCCGATGATCCGTGCTAACCATTGCCCCGGGGGCAAAGGCAGGAAAACAATGCGGTATATCTTTGGACTGATCGTGGTGATGCTTGCGGGTGTTGCATCCGCTGGCAATTTGCCCGCGCCTTTGACAGAGAATGATTTTCGACCAGTGAATGAGGCAGAGGCTCGTCTGGGTCAGTTGCTGTTTTATGACCGGATATTGTCAGGCAACCGCAACGTATCCTGCAGCACCTGTCACAATCCCGCCTTTGGGACGGGCGATGGGGTGTCGCTCGGCATTGGAGATGGGGGTATCGGGCTGGGCCCCAAACGGGTGGCTGACCCCGACAACTTGCCCGAACAACGTGTCCCGCGAAATTCTCCGGCACTTTTCAATCTTGGCGCACATAGCTTCACGGCGCTGTTCTTTGATGGCCGGATCGAGGTCGACCCGGACCGCCCTGGCGGTCTGCGCACACCACTGGATGCAGAGATGGTGACGGGCTTTGCTTCGATGCTGTCTGCGCAAGCCATGTTTCCGGTGCTGAGCGCTGATGAAATGGCCGGACACTATAGCGAGAATGACGTGGCGCAGGCGGTGCGGCGCGGCGTGATCACCGGGGCGGGCGGCGCATGGGACATCATTGCGCGCCGTGTGTCGGATATTCCGGCCTATGCGGTCGATTTCATCGCGGTCTATGACCAGATTGAGACGCCCGAGCAAATCACCTTTGCCGATATTTCCAATGCCATTGCCGCCTTTATCGCATTCGAGTGGCGCTCGGACAATGCGCCGTTTGATGCGGTGTTGCGCGGCGAGGCCACATTGCCAGAGCCCGCCGCGACAGGGATGGGGTTGTTTTACGGCAAGGCAGGATGTGCCGCCTGCCACAGCGGCGCATTGCTGACGGATAACCGGTTCTATGCGATGGGCGCGCCCCAGATCGGCCCGGGCAAGGCGGCGCGGTTTGAAACCCACGCGCGCGATGAAGGGCGGTTTCGGGTCACCGGCGATCCGGCTGATCTTTACGCCTTTCGCACACCGTCGCTGCGCAACGTCGCTCTGACCGCGCCTTATGGTCATGCAGGCGCCCAGAGTGATCTGCGCAGTTTTGTCGTGGCGCATCTTGATCCGGTCACCGGGCTGCAAAACTATGATCTGAACCAAGCGGTGCTACCAGAGCTGGCCGTTGATGATGCGCGCGGGCTGGCTGATTTTGAAGCGATCGCCGAGGCGGTGCGCTTTGCGCCGCCCGATATCAATGATGCGGAAATTGACGCACTGATCGCATTTCTGGGCACGCTGACCGATCCGGTTGCGCTCGCGGGCCGGTTGGGTATTCCCCAAACGGTGCCAAGTGGTTTGCCTGTGGAGCGCGCGCCCTAGCGGCTGATTTGCAGCCGTTGGTTTGCGCGGCCTTGTTGGGTCGTGATCGTGCCATCAGGCCACGTCACCTCAATTGTCGCCTCTGATGCGCCACCCAATCCAAAGTGCAGCGGAAGCGCTTTGCCGCCCGCATGACCGCCGCCAATAGTCAGTTGCTGGCTTTGGCGCCGATCGCCGCTTTGAACCACGACCGTTGCGCCGACGGCATTCACATTGCCGCCCGGCTGGGTCAGCGCGACGGCCAGCCAATTGCCGGTGTCCTCGGTGACATTGCGGTAGAGTTCCATTGGCGCGCGCCGGTTCACGACGACAAGATCAAGCCGCCCGTCGCCGTCGAAATCCGCCAAAGCCGCCCCGCGAGAGCGCTCTTTTGTGGCGACACCTGCGGTGGCGGCTGTTTCACGAAATGTGCCGTCGGGGTTTTGCATCAACAGGTTGTTGGGGTCATTGATCGCCAGACCGGGCATCTGATCGACATTGCCCTTGGCGATGAAAAGATCGGCGCGCCCGTCGTTGTCGACATCGGCAAACTCGGCATGCCAACCGGTTGACGGCCGGCCATCGCCACCGGTGTGCGGACGCTGGGCGTAGGTGCCGATGGTAAAGGGGGCGGCGGCATAGGTGCCGTCTGGCTGCGCCATCTGCAAAAGCTGATCGCCCATGGAGGTCAGCATGACCTCGTCGCGCCCGTCGCCTGTCAGATCGCGGCTGGCAATGCCCATGCCCCAGAGCGAGATATTCTGCCAGCCATCATCAGGCCCCAGAAACCGCTGATCCGCGATATCCCACATCTGTTCATATCCGCCACGAATGTAATAATGCCGGTCATTTGAGATGCGGAGCGTTGGCCGCCCGCGCGCGTCATTGGCCGCAAGCATCGACAGCGGACAAAAGCCGGGAGTGAGAGGGGTGCTTTGATAGCCCGCATCACCGCGGCGGAGGATCGCGTTATCGTCGCAGGCGCCGAACGGGCCTTCGGGGTCGTCGCGATCAACATAGTTGCCGACGGCCAAGACCGGTGTACCGTCGTCTTCCCACCATGCGGTAAAGGCCGTGGTCCATCCATGGTCGGCTGGCAGAGCGTCGCTGGGCGTAAATCCGCAGTCCGCCTGACCCATCAGCAGACGGTTTTGCCCGACGCGCAGCACAAACAAATCCATATACCCGTCGGCGTTGATATCCAGCGGATAGGCACCCGTGACGCCGGTCAAAATGGGGATCTGGCTTTCTGCAAAGGTAAAGGTGCCTTGGTTGATCATCAGCTTCGCCGGGTTTTCGCCACCGGCTGCAAAGATATCCGGCAGGTTGTCGCCGTTGCAGTCGAACACGGCAACACCGCCACCAACGAAATGCTCCCATCCTCCGCCGTAGACAAGCTGGGGCAACCCGGCGGACCGGTCTTCGAAAATCGGATCAGCGGCCGCCGTTGTTGCCGCAAGAAGCACAGCCAGCAAGCGGATCATGCGCGTACCTCGCCCAAAGCGGCATCGGTCACCGCTTCTAGCGCCAAAGCGGATGCCCCAAGCGCCCAGATCATGCCGCCCCAGGCGTGGATTTCGACTTTGCAGGGCGTTCGCCCGTCGCTGAGCGTCAGTTTCTGCATCTCGGTTAGCACTTCTTTGGAATAAAGGTAGTCATATTGCATCCGCTCGCCTGACAGAATGATTAACCCGGGATCAAAGAGCTGGATTACGTTGGACAGCCCCACCGACAGGTAACGCCCCGCACGCCGAAAGATCGTGCGTGCAGCCTCATTGCCCGATTTGGCCTGTGTAAACAGCGTATCGAGCATCGCGTTAGGGCTTTGCGGGACGCGCGGGTTGCGGTCCAGTGCCGTGGCGGCTTCGCGTGCGAGCGCATAATCGGCCAGATAGGCCTCAAGACACCCGCGCTGCCCGCAGCGGCAAAGCGCGCCATCCAGATGAACCTTGGTGTGACCCAGTTCCAGCCCCATGCCGCGCGCGCCGCGAAACAGCCGGTTGTCCAGCACAAGGCCCATGCCAACGCCGTTTTCGATTGTGACCACGGCGAAATCCGAAATCGAGCGTCCGGCACCAAACCATAGTTCCGCAAGGCTGAGCACATTGGTGTCGTTGTCCACATGGACAGGGACACCAAACCGTTCCAGAAATGCACTTCGCAAATCAACATCCGATGCAGTCAGGAACGGCGACCATGATATCGTGCCGGTGTCATGGTCGACGATCCCCGACATCCCGACCCCAACGGCCGAGATATCCGCCAAGGCCTTTCCGGCCTCTTTGAGAACCAGTTCCATCAGCACGTCAATTTCTTCCAACAAGGTCTCGAGTGATTTGCGCCCCGGCGATGACGGCAAAGTCGCGTCTGCCACGATATGACCCGCGAAATCAGTCAGCACGGCCGAGTGCGTATCGTCAGAGAGCTTGATCCCGATGACGTGCCGCGCTTCCGGGACGACCTCTAGTGCGACAGGTGGTCTGCCGCGGCCTGCCTCGCGCGGGAGCCCTTCAACTTCGCGCAGCAGGCCGGAACCGATCAGATCGGCTGTCAATGTTGTCGCGGAACCGGCGCTGATACCGATCGCGCGGGTCACATCGGCACGGGCCGCACGACCCGCGGCGCGGACGTGTTCGAATACCTGTTGACGCAGAGGCTTGGCATCGGGGGCATCTGTCGACAACAGTGGTCCGCACCCCGCAGGCCCATCCGATTCGCCGCGTTGATCCGCTATGACGTCATACATAGTTCAAGTCCTGAAATAATATGACGCAATTATACGCCAAATTTCACCTATTTCACCAGACTGCCCAATAATTCTACGAGTTCAAAGCACTTTTTCGCGTTTTTCATCAATTTTTATTTTGACAACTGAATTTAATTGGTCATGCTTGCAAAGGTAGGGTCAAGTGGCCCCGCCCCAATGCATGGGGCACACTATGGGAGGAAAACATGCATAAATCCGTTATCGCGGCAGCCATCGTTGCTGCCGGTCTCAGCACTTCTGCCTTTGCCGGGTCACACAGCATCACCGTTGGTGTGAGCTGGTCCGACTTTCAGGAAGAGCGTTGGAAAACTGACGAGGCTGCAATGCTGGGCGCACTTGAGGCGGCTGGTGCTGAGTATCTGTCCGCTGATGCGCAGTCATCCGCAACCAAGCAACTTGCCGACGTTGAAAGCCTGATCACACAAGGTGCTGACGCGCTGATCATTCTTGCACAAGACGGTGGGTCCATTGGCCCGGCACTTGATGCAGCCGAAGCCGCAGGTATTCCTGTGATCGGTTATGACCGTCTGATCGAAGATCCACGCGCCTTCTATCTGACATTCGACAACATCGAAGTTGGCCGGATGCAGGCTGCTGCGGTTTTCGCTGAGCAGCCCGAAGGCAACTACGTCTTCATCAAAGGCTCTCCAACCGACCCCAACTCTGACTTCCTGCGCGGCGGTCAGCAAGAAGTGCTTCAGGCGGCCATCGACAGCGGCGCGATCACTGTTGTGGGCGAGGCCTATACTGACGGTTGGCAGCCAGCCAACGCACAGCGCAATATGGAGCAGATCCTGACACAGACCAACAACGAAGTTGATGCGGTTGTTGCCTCGAACGACGGCACCGCTGGCGGTGTTGTTGCGGCACTTGCGTCGCAGGGTATGGACGGCATTCCCGTCTCCGGTCAGGACGGCGACCATGCCGCGCTGAACCGCGTTGCTCTTGGCACACAGACTGTCTCTGTCTGGAAAGACAGCCGTGAGCTGGGCCGCAATGCAGGCGAGATTGCAGTTGCCTTGGCCGGTGGCAGCATGATGTCCGACGTCGCAGGTGCCGGCGAGTTCACATCGCCCGGTGGTGTGACCGTGAAATCCATGCTGTTGGCGCCACAGCCAATCACGCAGGACAATCTGAACCTTGTTCTGGACGCGGGCTGGATCGAAAAGGACGTCCTGTGTCAGGGTGTCTCTGGCGTCGCAGTCTGCGAATAATCTGAACAATGACGATAAGGCCCCATCCGCATGCGCGGGTGGGGCTTTCTTTTAAGACAACCCGGCCAGGGGTTGAAAGGGGAGGGACCAATGTCGGGCGGACTTGGAAAACTAATCAAGACACTACAGATCGACACGCGACTATTAGGCATGATTGGTGCCTTTATCGTGATCTCTTTGGTGTTTCACATCGCAACCGGGGGTACATTTCTGACGCCTCGTAACCTGTTCACGCTAACCTTGCAGACCGCATCGGTCGCGGTGATGGCGACGGGGATGGTCTTTGTGATCGTGACCCGGAACATTGATCTGTCGATCGGGTCGATGCTGGGCATCATCGGGATGCTTATGGGGGTGATACAGGTGCAAATCCTGCCTGACTTCCTCGGATTTGGGAATCCGGCGATCTGGATCATCACGGTGACCATCGGTCTTTTGCTGGGTGCCGCGATCGGGGCTTTTCAGGGCTGGTTGATCGGTTACCTGGTGATCCCGTCCTTCATTGTCACCCTTGGCGGTCTGCTGATCTGGCGCGGTGGGGCGTGGTGGGTGTCCAAGGGCACCACGATTTCACCACTAGACCCGAATTTCATCAAACTTGGCGGGGCCTCTGGCACCATTGGTGTGACCGCAAGCTGGGCCTTGGCGATTGCCGGGTCGATCCTGACCATCGTTTTCCTCATTAACACGCGGCGCAAGCACATCAGTCATGGCTTTGCGGTGAAACCCGTCTGGGCGGAATATGCGCTGGGTGCGATCCTTGTTGGCGCGATTAGCGGCATGACCGCGATCATGAATGCCTATCTGATACCGACCCGTATTCTGGAACGTCGGTTTGCCGCCAAAGGCATGGAAATGCCCGAAGGCTATACCGAAGCCTATGGTTTTCCAATCTCGGTTCTGATCGTCCTGTTTGTGACCATCGCCATGACCATTGTTGCACGCAAGACCCGGTTCGGGCGCTATGTCTTTGCGATGGGTGGCAACCCGGACGCAGCCGAGCTTTCGGGGATCAACACGCGCCTGCTGACCGTCAAGGTCTTTGCACTGATGGGGGCGCTGACGGCCATCGCCGCGGTCATCGCATCGGCCCGCTTGGGGTCGGCAGGCTCATCTTTGGGTGAGTTGGACGAGTTGCGCGTCATCGCGGCGGCGGTCATTGGCGGCACCGCTTTGGCGGGCGGCGTCGGCACGATCTACGGCGCCATTCTGGGCGCGTTAATCATGCAGGCGCTGGTGTCGGGCATGGGCATGGTGGGCGTTGATTCACCGTTGCAGAACATGATCGTCGGCGGCGTGCTGATCCTCGCTGTCTGGATTGATATCGTTTACCGTCGCAAAACAGGAGATGCATGATGAGCACGCCACTTTTGGAAATGCGCAATATCTCGATCCACTTTGGCGGGATCAAAGCGGTGGACGATGTGTCAATCGACGTGATGCCGGGCGAAGTTGTGGGCCTTCTGGGCCACAATGGTGCGGGGAAATCGACGCTGATAAAAATCCTCTCCGGCGCCTACAAGAAAGACGCCGGCGAGATATTCGTGGATGGCAAGAAGGTCGAGATCAACAGCCCGATAGATGCGCGCGAGCATAATATCGAGACGATCTATCAGACGCTCGCCTTGTCCGATAATCTTGATGCCGCCTCGAACCTCTTTCTCGGCCGCGAGATCACGACCAAGTTCGGTCTGGTCGATGATACGGCCATGGAAGCGGAATCGCGCAAGATCATGGCCCGGCTGAACCCCAACTTCCAGCGTTTCTCGGAACCGGTGCGTTCGCTTTCGGGTGGTCAACGTCAGTCGGTGGCGATTGCGCGTGCGGTCTATTTCAACGCTCGCATTCTCATTATGGACGAACCGACCGCCGCGTTGGGCGTGCATGAAACGGCGATGGTCGCGGATCTTATCAAAGAGCTGAAGGCCCAGGGCCTTGGCATCTTCCTGATCAGCCACGACACCCGCGAAATGATGGATCTCTGCGACCGCGTATCTGTGATGAAAAACGGTGAGTTGATCGGCACGGAACGGGTCGAGGACGTGACAGAGGATGACATCCTGTCGATGATCATCATGGGTAAGAATCCTAAAAAGGCAGCCTAGTGTTTATCGGTCTTGATCTGGGAACATCCGGTCTCAAGGCTGTTTTGATCAACGACGGGCAGGCGATTGTCGCGGAAGCGACCGCGCCGCTTGAGGCCGCGCGCCCGGCACCCGGTTGGTCAGAGCAGGCACCTGCGGATTGGTTGGACGCCGCTGATGCGGCCATGCAGGCGCTGGCGGCACAAGCACCATTGGCATCGGTGCGCGGCATCGGTTTGTCAGGGCAGATGCATGGCGCGACCTTGCTGGATGCTGACGATCAGGTGTTGCGCCCGTGCATTTTGTGGAATGATACGCGGTCCGCGCAAGAGGCCGTCGGTCTGGACGCCAATCCAAGGTTCCGCGCCCTGACCGGCAACATCGTCTTTCCCGGGTTTACCGCGCCAAAACTCGTTTGGTTGGCCCGCCACGAGCCGGAGGTTTTCGCCAAAGTGGCCCGTGTGCTTTTGCCAAAAGACTATCTGCGCCTGTGGCTGACGGGCGAGGCTGTCGCTGAGATGTCGGACGCCGCAGGCACCAGTTGGCTGGACGTTGGCAAACGCGACTGGTCAGATGACCTGTTGGCCGCGACCGGGATGACACGCGCGCAGATGCCACGCCTTGTGGAAGGGTCCGACGTTTCTGGCCAAATCCGCGATGAACTCGCAACACGTTGGGGCCTGCCGAAAAGTGTCGTTGTTGCGGGTGGCGGCGGTGACAATGCCGCCAGCGCCGTCGGGGTCGGCGTTGTCAAAGCAGGCGATGCGTTTGTGTCACTTGGTACGTCTGGCGTCTTGTTTGCAGCTTCTGATGCTTATCAGCCAGACCCTGCGACGGCGGTGCATACGTTCTGCCATTGCCTGCCGGAAACATGGCACCAGATGGGGGTTATCCTTGCTGCGGCGGATGCGCTGAACTGGTTTGCAGCGATCACCGGAAAGCCACCGGCCACCCTGACGGATGGTCTCGGGCCGTTGCAGGCACCGGGCCGTACATTGTTTCTGCCCTATCTGGGCGGTGAACGTACCCCGCACAACGATGCGCATATTCGCGGGTCTTTCCTGCATCTCGATCATGGCACCGATCAGGCGGCAATGACCCGCGCGGTGCTGGAAGGCGTGACCCATGCAATCCGTGACAGCTTTGACGCGCTCTCGGCCACCGGAACGCGGATCAACCGTCTGATCGCGGTCGGCGGCGGCTCGAAATCGGACTATTGGGTGCAGGCGATCGCGACAGCGCTTGGCTTGCCTGTTGAACTGCCCGTTTCCGGCGATTTTGGCGGCGCCTTCGGGGCCGCCCGACTTGGCATGATGGCCGCGACGGGGGCAGGCATCGAGATTGCCACCGCACCGCAGATCGCGCGCACCATTGATCCCGACACATCACTCACCAGCGCCTTTGCCGCGGCGCATGCAAGATACCGTGCGAGTTACAGCGCGGTGAAAGGACTGACATGACCGACTTTTTCAAAGGCATTCCCGCCATCACATACGAGGGCCCCGATAGCGACAATGATTTTGCCTTCCGTCACTACAACCCCGAAGAAATGGTCATGGGCAAGGCAATGAAGGATCATCTGCGTTTCGCGGCCGCCTATTGGCATTCCTTTGCCTGGCCCGGCGGTGACCCGTTTGGCGGGCAAACATTTGACCGCCCGTGGTTTGGTGACAGCATGGATGCGGCGCGGATGAAGGCGGATGTGGCTTTCGAGATGTTCCAGATCTTGGGCGTGCCATATTTCTGTTTCCACGACGCCGATGTGCGCCCGGAGGGGGCAAGTTTTGCCGAAAGCACGCAGAATCTGGCGGCGATTGTCGAATATTTTGCTGAAAAGATGGATGCGACCGGCATCAAGCTGCTTTGGGGCACCGCGAACCTCTTTTCGCACAAGCGGTTCATGGCGGGCGCTGCGACAAACCCGGACCCGGACGTGTTCGCCTATTCTGCCGCGACGATCAAGACCTGCATGGACGCGACCATGAAGCTGGGCGGCGAGAATTATGTCCTCTGGGGCGGGCGCGAGGGCTATGAGACCTTGCTGAACACCGACATGGGCCGCGAGCGCAGCCAAGCGGGCCGGATGTTGCAGATGGTGGTCGATTACAAGCACAAGATCGGGTTCAAAGGCGCGATCCTGATTGAGCCCAAGCCACAAGAGCCGACCAAACATCAGTATGATTATGATGTCGCGACGGTTTACGGCTTTCTCAAGGACTTTGGCCTTGAAGGCGAAGTCGGGATGAATATCGAGCAGGGTCATGCGATTTTGGCGGGCCATTCGTTTGAGCATGAACTGGCTTTGGCGCGGGAATTGGGCATATTCGGTTCCATCGACATGAACCGCAACGATTACCAGTCTGGCTGGGACACCGACCAGTTCCCCAACAATGTGCCAGAGATGGCGCTGGCCTTTTATGAGGTGCTGCGCGCGGGCGGGTTCACCACCGGAGGAACCAACTTCGATGCCAAATTGCGGCGCCAGTCGCTTGACCCAGAGGACCTGATCCTTGCGCATGTAGGCGGCATGGATGCCTGTGCCGCGGGCCTCAAAGCGGCGGCAGCGATGCTGGAGGACGGCAAGCTGGAGGCCGCGCGCAACGCCCGCTATGCCGGATGGGATGCCGCCGACGGACAGGCTTTGTTGGGCAGTGATCTTGACAGTATCACGGCAAGGGTTCTTGCCCATGGCACCAATCCCGCACCACGCTCGGGCAGGCAGGAACGGTTGGAAAACCTGGTGAACCGCTACCTCTGACCACCGCCCTTGTCCCCGCCCTTTGCCGCCCCTAACGTGGTGGCCGTAGGGACAGGTGTGACAAAGTGATAAGCACAGTTTTCAAGGCCTTCGGGCGCAATTACATGGACGTGACCCTGCGCACCGGGACCGGCTTGGTGGTGCGCATCGTGGAACGTCCCGGGCTTTGGATGGACGCTCCGGCGCTTGCGGCATTGAGCGCAGATTTGCGGGCCATTGCCGCGCGCACGCTGGGTGCAGGCGGTTTGACCTATGGCGTTTTTTCCGGCGAGAAAGCACCGATGGAGGCGGTCATTGTCACATTGGTGGCCCGTCGCGATGGCACGCCGGTGGCCTTTAATGCGCTGGCTGTGCTGGAGCTGGACTCAGCGCCGTATCCGACCGATGTTTTACACCTGGGCCTAGTGATGGTGGATCCAGATGAGCGGTCAAAGAACCTTTCATGGGTGCTGTACGGCCTGACCTGTTTTTTGATCTTCATTCGCCGTCAGCTTCGCCCGATCTGGGTGTCCAATGTCACGCAGGTGCCCGCCGTGGTTGGCATGGTGTCCGAGATGTTTTCCGATGTCTGGCCGCGCCCGGATCAAGGGCGGCGCCGGTTAAATCACGTGCTGCTGGCGCGCGAGATCATGACAACGCAGCGCCATGTCTTTGGGGTTGGCGACGACGCAGGGTTTGACGAAGAAAGGTTTGTGATCACAAATGCCTATACCGGCGGTTCGGATGCGCTGAAAAAGACTTGGGATGCGGCAACCAAGCATCGCGACGACTGCTACAACCGCTTTTGCCAGCAGTCACTTGATTATGAGCGGGGCGATGATGTGCTGCAACTGGGCCGGATGGATCTGGCCGCGATGCGCGGCTATCTGTCTCGCGAGGTGCCGAAATCCGCTGTGATCGGCCTCATGTTGACCGGCGGTCTGGTGGCGCTGCACCGGATCGTTTTGCCGGTGGTGCGCTGGTTTGATGCCTCGCAACGGTGGTCGATCTTGCGTCCACACAAAAGGCGCGACGCATGATTGCGGCAGCGGTGATCATCGCCCAGATATTTTTATCCGCTGCGGCACTTGTCGGGCTTTTTGTGCTGCAAAGGGTGCTGGTGCGTCGGGGTCCGTGGGATCCGATCAATCGGCGGTTCCTCTTTGGCGTGCGGATCACGATGGTGCTGTTTACAGGCCGGGTGCTGATGATCCTGACAGGGATTGAGGCGTTTCGCATACTGGTCCTTTTTGCCGCCGCGATCATTCCGCTGGCCGTGCTGATCCTGACCGAGGGCCTGTTGCGTCGTCATGCGCCGCCACTGGTCAAGACGGTGATCGGGGGTGGGGCCGCGCTCTTTGCGATTCTGTCGCTGTGGTATTCCCAAAGCATCGACCCGGCGCGCCTGTTCGCCTTGCTGGGTTTTCAATTGCTGGGGTTTGTCGCGTCGGGTTGGTTGATTGTGACGCGCGACAGGGCGTCATTGTCATCAAACGAAAATGTAATGATCGTACGATTGGGCCTGTCACTGATCCTGTTCATCCCCTTGGCCGCAGCCGATTTTCTGTTGCTTCAATTTGGTCTGCCACTTCAGTTTTCGGCCCTTGGTGTCCTGATCCTGTGCTGGCTGGCCCTTGGGCTGGGGCGCGGCCATCTGGGCCATCGCGCAACCTTGGTGAACCTGGCGGTGATGGTGACGGCGGCGACCCTTGTGGGCGCCATGATCGGTATGTTTGCCCGGATGGATCGCGATGGGTATTTGCTGACTGTTGCAGTCATCATGACCACGCTGTTTGTGGTGGCGATCCTGAATGATGCGCGGGCATTGCGGCTGGAAGAGCAGAGCCTTGGACTGCTTCGCCTGCTGGCGACGGCACCGACCGATGATCCGATGACATTCCTGCGCATGTTGCAGGAGCATCCCTCGGTTGAAGGGGCTGTCGTGGTCAGCGAAGAAAGCCTTGCAGGTCTGCAAGATGAGGTGCTGGAGCAGATATTCACCGCAGCCCCGGTTTTGCGCAAGATCGACCCACCGCAGCTGGGGGTGGCAGCTGATGATCACATTACCTATCTGTTTGGACGCTACGCGGCGACGCATGTGATGCTGGCGATCCCCCACCCGCGGGTGCTGGTGGCGCTGTCGATGCCGTCGCTGAGCGCGTCGCCCTCGGTAGAGTTGGAGTTGCAGGTGGTGCAGCGTATGGCGGCGCTGATGGCGGCACGCAAAGGAGACCATGATGCAGGATGATCGGGCAGAGGCATTGCGTATTTTTCAGGCCGGTGTGAAGGCGGCTGACCCTTACGCCGCAGTTTCCGGCGCTTTGCAGAATGTGACCGAACCGGGCCTGATCGTGGCGGTTGGCAAGGCGGCGCGCCTGATGGCGCAGGCAGCACTGGCGCGGTTTGTCGGGGTGAAGTGCCTGGTGGTGACGAATTATGAAAACGCGACCGATCTTGAAGGGGCGGTTGTCATGGCTGCCGGCCATCCGGTGCCGGATGAAAACGGGGCCGCTGCGGCGCGGGCCGTGATTGCGGCGTTGCACGCGGCGAAAGGGCCGGTGCTGGCGCTGATATCAGGGGGCGGGTCGGCCCTGCTGCCCGCACCTGCGGGTGTGTTGACCCTCGCGGATAAGATGGATGTGAATGAGCTGCTGTTGGGATCTGGACTTAATATTGAGGCGATGAACCTGATCCGCCAGCAATTGTCTGATCTCAAAGGTGGCGGGTTCTTGCGTCATGCCGCACCTCGGCCAGTGACAGCGCTGATCCTGTCGGATGTGATTGGCGACGATCTGTCCGCGATCGCCAGCGGGCCAACCGTCGGGCCGATTGGAACGGCGCAGGAGGCGATCGAGACGCTGCAAAGCGCCGGTCTGTGGCAGAAGATGCCTGCGAATGTCCGGGCGCATCTGGAAAGCTTGAGCCGTCCGGCGCCACTGCCGGTGGCGCGGAACATATTGGTGGGCTCGAACGCAACAAGCGTGGCCGCCATGAAACAAGCCGCAGGAAAGGCGCATGTGATCGCTGATCCCGTGGTAGGCGATGTGGCTGCGGCGGCGCGCCTGATCTGCGACCATGCCGGGTTTGGCACGACGGTCTGGGGCGGCGAGACGACGGTGGTGTTGCGCGGGACCGGACGCGGCGGGCGCAATCAGGAACTTGCCTTGAGGATTGCACAAGAGGCGGCGCGGCGCGGGTGGCGCGACTGGATCTGCCTGCAAGGCGGCAGCGACGGGCGCGATGGGCCGACGGATGCGGCGGGTGGTCTGGTGGATCAGGACACGCTGGGCAAGATTGGCGACATCGACGGGCTCTTGGCCAATAATGACAGCTATGCGGCCTTGAAAGAGGCGGGTGGTCTTTTGATGACGGATGCGACCGGAACCAACGTGGCGGACCTTGGGGTGATGATCCGAAGGGGCTGATCCCTGTGGCACCTCTCGGAGCCTCCGGCGGGGATATTTATGGGCCAATCATAGTGCGGGCCTTGTCCTTTCAGTCGACCGAGAGCCCGCTGGGGACGCTCTCTGGGCGACCGAGGGGCCGGGTGAGGGCGGTTTCACCGGTCAGGGCATTAAGGAAGGCGACAAGATCGCTGATGTCCCGGTCACTGAGTGTCATCGGAGGCATGTCGATGGCCGCCGTCTGCCGCGCCATCTCACGGGTGTCCTGCTGAATGGCGAAATCGCTGACCGCCAGCCATGGCACATCGGGCAGATTGGCCTGTTCCGGCGTCCATGCCGCGCGGGCGCCGAAGGGGTCGGCATGTTGGCGGATCATGCCTGCGAGTGTGGGGTAGGCACCGTTGTGTCCGTATGGTGCGGTCAAGGCCACATTGCGCAAAGAGGGTGTTCTGAATTTATAGGCGTCCTCTGCCAGGTTCGTTTCCGCCATGCGCCCGACATCTCGCGAAATCTGGTCCCAGGCCCTCGTGCGCCCCGGCCCGAAGGCCGGCAGGCCGAGCGCATAAAAGTCCTGATCGGTAAACAAAGGACCAGAGTGACAGGTCGCACAGCCCCTCTCTGCAAAAAGCTTGCGGCCCCGTTCGGCATCAGTGGGCAGGGGCGTGCCGGTCAGCCATTTGTCGTAAGGGCTGTCATAGGATTGCCATTCGCTGATGATGAAGGCGCTGAGGGCGTTGCCGATCTCAACGATGGTCACTTCGGTGGGGTCTTCGATATGATCAAAGGCCTGCACGAACATTTCGGCATATGCGGGGATCGTCCGCACCCGCTTGGCGATGATCGGCCATGCCATGTTGATCCGGTCATGTGTGGCCCCGGCGATTTCGTTCTCACGCGGGTTTCCGGCCATTTCAAACTGGGCCACCATGGGGAACAGCGCCTGGGCTGCAACAAGGTTATCAAGGCCCTCGGGCAGCCATTCCTCTGCTGGGGAATCATAGCCGTTGCCATAGATGTCTGAACGCGACAGGCGCCCGTCAAGAAACAGCAGGTTGATCGACTTATGCCCCAGATTCCAGAGGCTTGGAGCGTTGCGGGGAATGCGCTTGCGGATCGCATCCGGCCCAATGCCTGCGGTCCTTTGCGGCCCGATACCAACCCCGCCTTCGCCGATCCCAAGAGACAGCCCATCGGCGCCTGCAAAATCGGGGCTGTGGCAGGTCGCGCAAGAGATATTCCTGTTTCCTGACAATACTTTGTCAAAAAAGAGCAGCTGTCCGATGCGGGCTTGATCCGCATCTGTGGGGATGTAATCATCCGCCGTGATCCCCTGAGCGGTGGCAACATTTGCACCCAGAACAATGCCGAGGACGCCCATATGCATCGTGTACAGACAGCGTTCAAAACCTGCACATATATTTGTGCGACCGTGCTCTTTCTGGCCTCGCCCGCGCAAGCGGATATGGAGGCCGCGCGCGATCTTATGGAGGCGGGAGACTATGCCGAGGCCCGAGCGCTGTTCGAGGTTTACGCCCGGTCGGGGAACGCCGAGGCTGAAGAGCTGATCGGTGTCATGTATGCGCTTGGTCTGGGTGTCGAGCGCGATTATGAGCGCGCGTTTGAGTGGTATCTGCGGGCGTCTTTGAAGGGGCATGCGGGCGCGCAATCCGGGTTGGGTTGGTACTATGAAGTAGGGCGGGGTATTCCCGCGCCTGATATGGTCAGAGCCTATCTTTGGTACGCGCTATCGGCAATAGGGGGCGACCCTGACGCGATGGATTCGCTGGAGCAGATCACGCCGCGGCTGACGTCGGATGAACGGGCGCGCGCGGAGGTGCTGATTGGTGACTATATGGCGTGGATGTACCCGTTTCGATAGGCAGGGCTGTGCGCGCTTGAAAAACAGGGGTTTGCGCGACCTGTGGTCAAGTCACCTAGCGATTTCTTGCCATATACCTTTCGTTTATTTCAGCAGATTAAACCAATGCTCGATTGAGGAACGTCGGTTCTTGCCGTCACGTTTCCGTTATTGAGCCACCGTGATGAAGTGCGGCGGCGAAAGAGATCGGCGCGTGAAGCTGCGCGCCCAACGCAACCTGAGAATTGAAAGATCTGATCAGATGACAGAGAAAAAAACAAAAAACCTATCCCGCCGCCGCCTGCTGGCAAGTGTTGGGGGTTTGGCCGCCGCTGCCTATGCAGTGCCTGCGTTTACAACAATGTCGATGGCACATGCCTCTGACGCCGGGTCAGCGGCTTCGGCGCAGAGTTCGGCCAGCTCACCGAGTGAACCCAGTGAGCCAAGCGGGCAGAGCAGCTCAAGCGTGTCCAGCGGGCCAAGCGGGTCCAGCGACGCAAGTGCAGCCAGCGAAGCAAGCCCGGCATCCGGCCCCAGCAACGCCAGCGATTGTGAATCTGCTGGTGGTATCTGGAACGGCACGACCTGCGATCTGGCCTAGTAACGCCGCGCGGCGCAGGTCGGTTTATTCGACTTGACCTGCGCAGTCTCACCGGACCACATTGCGGCCCCTGGACAGGGGCCGTTTTGCCATGAGTGATGAAACTTTCGCATATATCCGTTTTGATGGGCTGAATGCGCCTTTGCGCGTCGGCTCTCCTGAGGTCGTGCGCCCATTGCTGGACCCCATTCTGGCAGCATGGCCCCCGCCAGATGGTGACAGCGATCCGGCCGCTGGCGCGCCTTTTGCGACACTGCGCCCAACCGAGAATGAACGCTGGTCGTTAGAGGCGCCTCTGGCCGAAAAATCGGTCGCTCTGCATAACCCGGTCAACGCGATCTGCGATCTGGTCGTCGAGATGTCCTGGGAGCGCCTGCGCAGCCAGCCTGAACTGCTGTGCCTGCATGCAGCGGCGCTGACATTCGATGATCGACTGGTGATATTTCCCAATGCACGACGTGCGGGAAAGAGCCTGTTGACGGCCACGCTGGCCCGCTTGGGGCATAGGGTTTTCTCGGATGATTTCGTCCCGCTGGGTGTCGACGCCAAAACACAGCAAATCAGCGGGATCGCCAATGGGATCGCCCCCCGGCTGCGCCTGCCATTGCCCGACAACATATCGTCTTCATTGACAAGTTGGATCAGCGATCGGATCGGCCCGGCCAACAAGCAATATGGCTATCTGACAGGGATTGAGTTGCCCAGATCGGGCACTGCGGCCCCGGTGGGGGCTGTCGTGGTGCTGGAGCGTGACCCGGAGCTTGCCGGGCCGGTCGAGCTGGAACCCATAAGCCAGGACGAGGCTCTGGCAGCGCTGGTCAAACAGAACTTTGGCCGGCAGGTCCATGCCGGTGCGATCCTGGCGGTGACGGCGGCGCTGACCCGGTCGGTGCCGGTTTTGCGCTTGCGCTACAATGGTGTGGAAGAGGCGGCGGCCCTGCTGGATCAAAATGAAGCCTTGCGCAATTTACCTGCTGCGCGGGTTCCCAAAGCCGACCACCCCGGAACCGGGCGACCTGCACCTTCGGCTGGATTGCCCGTCCCGGAAACTGCGTCCATTGGTCTGGATCAGGTCTATCACAAGCAGCCCGACTACACCGAGGTCGCGACGGAAACGGGCCTTTATCTCGCGGACGGGCATGGGATATCCATTCATCGCCTCAACCCGGTGTCATCCGTCATCTGGAGGTTGCTGGATGAGAAAATGACAGGCGCGGATATGGTTGGCGTCATGAAAGAGCTGTATCGGGATATCGAAATCGCGCGCCTGCGCGGGGATACGCTGGGTGCTCTGCAGTTTTTGGCAAAGCACCGGCTGATTGAAGCGAACGGATGAAGGCGCCCGGAAACCGGTGACGTCAATAAGAAAGGGCCGCCCCAAAGGACGGCCCTCTTTTTTTGGCAATTGAGCGTGAAAGCTTAATTCAGGTCGGCCTCGTAGGCCTCTGCCAGCTCGGCTTCAACCTCGGCAACCGCCGCTTGCAGGGCGTCCAGCATTTCGTTGCCGCCGTCTACGTTTTCGCGGAACCATGCGTTCACAGGCACAGCCGCTGCCGCGAACGCGGCCTTTTCGTCCGGGGACGGCACGTAGATATCGCCGCCACCTGCAACGAAGGCTTCATAGGCCTCGATCGACTTGCGCTTTGGTGACGCGAATGTCGCTTGCTGTAGCGCCGAGAAACCATCGACCACGACACGCCGCAGATCATCCGGCATAGCCATGAAGTTGTTGTTGTTCATCCACCACATCGCACCCATGTAAGAGTGACCGTCCAGTGTCAGGTATTGCAGGCCCGCATCAGGAAATTTCATGCCCATAATGTCGGTGATGCCGTTTGCCGTACCTTCAACAACGCCGGTTTGCAGCGATGTGAAAAGCTCCGGCCATGGGATCGGTGTCGCGGAAGCGCCCATGGCTTCGACAAGTTGTACGGGCAGGTCGGCCACGACGGTCCGCAATTTCAGGCCCGCCATATCATCCGGGCCAGTGACCCGGCGTTCAGTATTGGCAAAGTTGCGCCAGCCGCCGGTGTTCCCGATCGTCATCAGGCGGATAGTATTGTCGCTGTCCTCAAGCGCTTTGGCGCGCATGGTGCGGACGAAATCGCCTGATAGCACAGCTTCGGCTACGCGGTCAGACGACATCAAATAGGGCAGGTCAAGCACCTGCACATAGGGGAAGATGCCTGCGGCACCGCCCGAGGTCGAGATATAGACGTCGATGGAGCCTTCAGAGACGCCCTCAAGGCATTCTGCACCGGTTGCGCAAAGCTGCGTGCCGATGAAAAGCTCGACCGCAATGCGGCCGTTCGAGGCGGCTTCGACATAGTTTTTGAACACGACCAGACCGTCATAGTCCTCGTCGTTCTCGTTAGAGTTCGCCGTGGCGCGGATTGTGAACTCCTGTGCCCAAGTGGCCAGCGGTGTTGCCAGCAATGCGGCGGTTACCGCGATTTTGGTCAGATGTTTCAGCATTTTTCTCTCCCTATTGATGCTGTCAGTTGATGCCCGGTACCGGGCTAATGCAAGCGCCGAACCCGATCTCCGGGGCGCAGCCCAGAAAACCAGTCAGGTAAGGCACTGTCATGGAAATGGCGGGGATATAGGTGATCAGGAAGATCACGACGATCTCTACCGCGAGGAAAGGCAGGATCGCCCTGGCAATGGTCTCGACCTTTTCGCCCGAGACCGTGCTGGCCACAAAAAGCACGAGCCCCATCGGCGGCGTGGCCAGCCCCACCGTCAGGTTGACGCTCATGATGATCGCGAAGTGCACAGGGTGCACGCCAAGATCGACAAAGATCGGCCCCAGAATGGGCCCGAGAATGATGATCGCGGGGCCTGCATCAAGGAACATGCCGACGATGAACAACAGGATGTTGATCAAAAACAGCAGCATCAGCGGGTTTTCCGAGAGCGACAGGATGTAGTCACTGAGGATCTGAGGGGCATATGACAAGGACACGACGGTCTTGAATGCCACCGCCGCACCCACGAGCAGCAGCACGGCAGATGTGGCAAGCGCGGATTTGGTCAGGACTTCGCTCAGGTCGCGCAGCTTCATCGAGCGCAGCACAAAGAAACTGACGATCAGCGCATAGGCAACAGCAACGGCGGAGGCCTCGGTCGGGGTAAACACGCCGACGAGGATGCCGCCCAAGATAATGATCGGCGTTTGCAATGGGGCGATGGCCTTCTTGCAGACGATGCGAAAATCGTGGCTCACGCGCGTGCGGTAATTCATCAGCATAAAATGCGAGATGATCAGAAGGCCGACAAAGACGATCCAGAGGTTGAGGCTGTGCACCTTGTCTCCGGCCTCGTTGATCGCCGCGAGCCCGACAGAGACCGAGAGCCCGCTGTAGATCGCCAACAACACACCCGCGACGTTGATGCGCAGCAACGCGAAGCTGACCCAGTACTCGACCTGCGAAATTTCCTGGTTCCTGGTAACGATCCGTTCCGCCTTGGGCAGGTCATAGCGGTCGGCCATCAGCCGAACCATGACCATCAGGCCACCGCCTACCAGGATGCCGGGGACAATACCGGCAAGAAACAGCGAGGCAACGCTTTCGCCCATCACATAGGCGTAGATGATCATGATGCCGGACGGCGGAATGATCGGGCCGATAACGGAGGATGCCGCGGTGATCGCGGCCGCAAAACGGCGGGTATAGCCGTTTTTCTCCATTGCGGGGATCAGGGTGGACCCCAGCGCAGAGGTATCCGCGACAGCGGAGCCCGATAAGCCTGCAAACAGCATCGAGGACAGGATGTTCACATGCGCCAGACCGCCACGCAGGTGGCCCATGAAGGCTTGGCTGAACTCAACAAGGCGCAGGGTAATGCCGCCGCGGTTCATGATCTCGCCGGCGAGCATGAAAAACGGCAGTGCCATCAGCGGAAAGCTATCCATGCCGTTGTAAAGGTTGCGGTAAAGTCCCGCGACAACATTGCGGTTGTCGCCTTCGAGCATGATCAGCGCGAATGGCGAGGCCAGCAGTGCAAAGACCACCGGCAGACCGATCATGATCAGGACAAGGAAGAGGGGGAGAAACCATAACAGCATCAGTCAGCTCCCTGAAAATCATCGGCGCCCAGCGGGTTGAGATCAGCGCCGCGTCCCATCAGTTTGATGATCTGACGGATGATCAACTCGATGTTCACGAGGATCAAGAGATTCACCCCAACCCAGAGTGAGGCATATTGGTAGTTGTTCTGGAACTTGTTCCCGCATTTGCCATACTCAAAGCCGAACGGCCATTTGAGTGAGGAAGAACAACCCCGGCCAGATAGCGTGTCAACGTGGTTGTTCAGGCCCCGGTCCCAGGCGATGATCAAGACCCAGAGCGCGATGCCAAGCAGCAAGAGTGTCAGCAGGCCGGAAATCATCCGGGGCAGGGCGCGTTCGAGCATATCGATCGAGACAAAACCGCCCATGCGAAAGGCCAGCGGCGCCATCAGGCCGGTCATCCAGAGCATCCCGAACCGTGCCCCTTCCTCTGTCCAGTTAGGGGCGTCGCTCAGGACATAGCGGAAGAAAACCTGCCCCAGGATCAAGGCAACCATGATTGCGAGTGCGAGCACCGCGATGACCCTGCCAACGGCAAGTATTGCGGTGTTGAACCGTTCTAGCGGCCACAAAAGACCTAACAGGACCGACATTGGATCCTCCCCTGTTCATGTACGGGGCTTTTTGCCCCTTATTTTTTTGGGGCGTTGCCCCCGCCGCTTTGCGGCTCCCCCAGAGTATTTCTGGCGAGATGATAATCAGGTCGCGTTAAACTTTCCGTATTTTCCCGCGTGAAAGACCAGTGGGTCTCCACCACGGTGATGGGCTTTGGTCACGAGGCCTACGACAATGACATGGTCGCCCGCGTCGTGGGTGGCTTCGAGATTGCATTCGAATGTGGCCAGCGCCCCTTCGATAATCGGCATGCCGCAGTGCGACAGATGCGTCGGCACATCATCTATCGCGGTTTTGGATTGGATGATTGCCGCGCAAATATCGCGTTGGTCCGCGCCCAAGACATGAACCGCAAAACGGCGGGAGCCCGCGAAATGCTCAAAACGCTTTGACGCCTTTGCGGGGGACCACAGCACCAGCGGCGGGTCGAGAGATACGCTTGCAAAGCTGTTGGCGACAATGGCGACCGGGCCTTCGAGGCTATCGGTCGTGACCACGGTGACGCCTGTGACAAAGGCCCCGAGCGCACCGCGAAAGCTGTTGCTATCGGTGCCCGGGTCGAATGTCGCGATGGTTCCTGCGTCCATTATGGCACCTCTGCGCCGCGCGCGGCTGTATAAAGTTCGAACCAGGTCTCGCGGTCCATGGTTACTTTCAAAGCATCCGATAACGCCTTGATTCGATTTATGTTGTTTGTTCCCATGACCGGCAGGACCTTGGCCGGATGCGCAAGCAGCCACGCCACGGCAACGGCTGAATTGTCGACGCCATTCTCTGCCGCCACTTTGCTCAGGGCGTCTTGCACCGCACCTGTACCAGTCATCATGGTGCCGCCGCCCAAAGGTGACCATGCCATGATCGGGACATTGCGCTCTTGCAGGTAGGCCACATCGCCGTTGGTGAAACCTTGCTGAGCGGTCAGAGAAAGCTCGATCTGGTTGGTAACCAGCGGGGTTTTCATCGCTGATTGCAGCAGCGTCCAGTCGTGCAGTTTGAAATTGGACACCCCAACGGCGCGGACTTTGCCAGAGGTCACGACCTCATCCAGAGCAGCACCCGTTTCATGGTGATTCATCATCGGGTCGGGGCGGTGGATCAGCAATGTGTCGATCTTGTCGATATCCATCAGCCGCAGCGAGTGATCGACCGAGGCGAGGATATGCGCGCGGGAGGTGTCGTAGTATTTGACCCCTGCGTCAGCATAGCGACCCATGGGGGCCACGATATCGCATTTGGTCACAACCTCGATCTGCTCTTTCAGCGCCGGGGCCGCTTTGAGGGCTGTGCCCAGCACTTCCTCTGCGGCGTAGCCACCATAGATGTCGGCCTGATCCAGCGTCGTGATGCCTTGCGCAAGGCAGGCCTCGATCTTGGCCTGAACATGCGCCGGCGAGGTGTCGTCATCGTCGCTCAACCGCCACATACCATAGATGATGCGGCTGAAAGACAGGCCCTGGGTGATATCTATACGGTTCAACGGCGTGGTCCTAGTCCGAGTGGCGTGGCGGGTGTTTGCGATGGTACCCGCCCGTATTCATGGGGCAGTGAGCAGGTTTTCAGGTTCGGCATCACGCGGGCGCCGAAATGTTCGGCCTCTTCAATGTGCGGGTAGCCGGAGAAGATGAAAGCACGAATGCCCATCTTTTGATAGCCTTCGATTTTGGACATGACCTGATCAGTGGAGCCGACCAATGCCGCCCCGCAACCTGAACGCGCGCGTCCTACGCCCGTCCACAGGCCCGGTTCAGCGTAGCCGTATTTATCGGCCAGCTCTCGGGCCTTGGCCTGATGGGCGACGCCAAGCGAAATGCTGTCATGGGCGCGATCGCGGATTATCCGCCCATATTCATCATCGAGTTTCGACGCGATATAGTCGGCGTAGTCCTTGGCCTCTGCTTCAGTGTCGCGCACGATCATGTGGACGCGCAGCCCATAGTCAAGCGTGCGGTTATGTGCCGCGGCGCGCGCATGCACGTCTTTCATGCGCTGTTCAAGCTGTGCCACCGGCTCTGGCCACATCAGATAAACGTCGCATTGCGCGCCGCAAAGTTCCAGTGCCGCAGGGGAGTAACCGCCGAAGTAAAGCAGCGGGCCGCCGTTTTGCTGGTAAGGGCGTGCGGGGTCGGTCGAGAGTTTGGAAATCTGGTAAATGTCGCCATCATAGCTGACTTCATCCTGGGTCCAGCATTGGCGCAGGATTTCGACAACCTCATGAGAGCGCTTGTAACGGTAACTGCTTTCCGCGACCTCGCCGGGGAAATCGGAGCTGATCACATTCAGCGTCAGCCGCCCCTTGAGCATGTGGTCAAGGGTGGCGATGGTGCGCGCCAGCATGATGGGCTGCACTTCACCGCAGCGGATCGCGGCAAGAAAGTTGATCTTGTCAGTGAGCGGAGCCATGCCTGCGACGAATGACAATGTATCCTGACCCACCTGATAGGATGACGGGGCAAGGATGTTGCGAAACCCCTGCTCTTGTGCTGTCAGGGCGATATCGCGGCAGTGGTCCCATGACGAACGTAAATCGCCGTCAGGGACGCCGAGGAACTGATAATCGTCAGAGCAGAGCGCCGAAAACCAGGATACTTCTGCGGCATCAAGATCGGCGCTGGTGACCGGAACGGTGGTCATCGATTCTCCCCCCCCGGAAGTCGTTGTTTCCACTTGCCTAGCACGCAAATTTCTATGTAACAATAGTGTATCAATTTGTATGGGTGAACCGAAGGAGGGGTCGCCATGGCGAAAACCTCTGCTTTGCCGAAGTTCGTTCAGCTAAGTGAAATGTTGATCCGCGAGATTGCCGCAGGGCATTTGGCGGACGGTGCGCGGTTGCCGCCGGAGCGAGATATGGCCGATGATCTGGGCGTGGCTGTCGGCACCCTGCGCAAAGCGTTGGCGGATGTAGAGGCCAAGGGGTTGCTGGACCGGGTGCAAGGGTCTGGCAACTATGTGCGGCACCGGCCTGCGGTGGATTCCGTCTATGCGTTCTTTCGGTTAGAGTTGCTCAAAGGCGGTGGCCTGCCGACCGCCGAGGTCCTGACGGTTGACCGGCTGGCCAAGCCTGTCGGCTTTGCGCGCCTGGGTGGACATGCAGAGGGTCACCGGATCAGGCGGGTGCGCTCGCTGGATGGCATTGTGATTGCCCTCGAAGAGATATGGCTGGACGGCGCGCAGCGAGAGACGGTTGCGATCTCTGATCTGTCGGATTCTCTTTATCATTTCTATCGTCATGAACTGGGCCTTGTCATCGCCTCGGTCGAGGACAGGATTGGAGTTGATGCAATGCCGGGCTGGACACCGGATATGTATCACCTCAAGGCAGGTGAAGGTGCGGGCTATATCGAGCGGGTCAGTTGGACCGCCACCAGGCAACCAGCGGAATTTTCGCGCACTTGGTATGACGCTGCGCGCGCCAATTATGTCTCTCGGATGGGAAAAGGTTGAAGGACTTGGAAATGGTAAACTACGGTCTGATTGGCTGTGGCATGATGGGCCGCGAACATATTCAGAATATCAACCTTCTGCCGCATGGCCGGGTGTCTGTTGTCTATGATCCGGTCACAGAACTCGCGGAATCTGCGGCGGTTCTGGCAGGGCAGGCGCATATCGCGGAGTCGCTGGACGACCTGCTTGCTTTTGCAGATCTGGATGCTGTTGTGATTGTCAGCCCCAACTATCTGCATGTGCCGCAAATGCAGCAGATCGTCGCGTCCCGGCCGCTGCCGATCTTGTGTGAAAAGCCGCTCTATACCAACCCTGCGGATGCGGCCCGGCTCGATGACCTGTTTGCCGACTACGCGCACCCTGTCTGGGTCGCGATGGAATATCGCTATATGCCCCCTGTCGCGGCGCTGATCGCACAGGCCCAGCAGGCAACCGGCGGGATCAAGATGCTGTCGATCCGCGAGCATCGCTTTCCGTTCTTGCCCAAGATCGGCGACTGGAACCGTTTCAACGCCAAGACCGGCGGGACGTTGGTAGAAAAATGCTGTCACTTTTTCGATCTGATGCGTTTGATTCTGGATGACGAGCCCGTGCGCGTGATGGCCAGCGCTGGACAGTCATTGAACCATATTGACGAGCGGTATGATGGGGTTGCCCCTGACATCTGGGACAATGGCTATGTGATTTTGGACTTTGCAAAGGGCGCGCGTGCGATGCTTGAGCTTTGCATGTTTGCCGAAGGGTCAAAATATCAGGAAGAGATCAGCGCCGTCGGCCCCAAAGGCAAGATTGAAGCACTGGTGCCGGGGCCGGGGCGTTTCTGGCCCAAGCTCCTGGGTGATCCGCCTGTGCCGCAAATGATCATCAGTCCGCGCGCGCCCAAAGGGCCCTATGTGTCGGAAATCCCAGTTGATCCGACCTTGTTGGAGGCGGGGGATCACAATGGATCGACCTTTTATCAGCATCAGCGCTTTAACGCGGTCGTGCGTGGTGAGGGGCAGGTGGAAGTCACGCTGGCTGATGGCGCCAAGGCCATTGCGATGGGATTGGCGGCGCAGGAAAGTGCGTGCACCGGGCGCGCAGTGCTGCTTTAGCCTTCGACGGAGATGGGTTGCGTCGCTTCCAAGCAAGCTGGGCCTTCGCAGGTGACCATTGCGGCCGGAACATGAACCTCACCGTTCTCTGTCATAAGAACATAGCCATCCTCAAAATAGCCTACAAACTCGCCCGAAATGGTGAAGCCATGCGCTTCAAACGTCAGTGAGATTGGTTCTGCACTGACGCTTGAAGGAGAAATGAGCACAATAGCGCTCAACAATATTAAACCAACAATACTGGTTACTGACAAAGACCCGATACTCGGCACTTTTTGAACTGGTTACTTTTTACTAATTACTGACCTTACGCATGGGTCAATTAGGACAGCTGCGCGTGCTCGGTCAACGAAAAATCCCGAAAAATCATCATCCCCTGACCTAAAAGACAGTGTCACCGTTTCACCTGCACAGGAAGGGCCCGAAGTCGCCACAATTCGCCCCCTTATCGGCGTGTTTCACGCCTTTGATTCGCGGTCGGTTTCAGCGTAAATAGCCCTCTTGCTGGCCCTGGTCGGGATCAGCCTGCGGCCAAGTCACCAATCCCAAGTGCCGCATTCGTGCGCGCGATCGACACTGATGCGTCACCTTCCGCTTCGGTCAATGCGCGGATAGCATCAATGGTTTCGGGGATCACGATGGCCTGATTGTCGACCATGTAAGCATAGAACAACTCGTCACCCTCGACCCTGAGCATATCTTCCCACAGGGCAACCTCATAGAGGCTGTCGTTGGGGCGCTCCAGATCGGCCATCATTTCCTTGACCGCATTGATCGCACCAAGCCCGTCCGACATACGGATCAACGCGATCCGAGAGGCCGCGCCGAACGCCTTGAGCACCTCTTCCTTGGAGGCCTTTCGGGTCATCTTGACCGACCAGTAATGAAGATGGGCCAGCGTCTGCGGCACTTTCACCGCCATGGTGATCACATCAAGGTCGGGATCAACGCTTTGTGCGTCCGGGCCTTGATGGCTGGGGATGTCAGGCTCGGGAACCAGCGTATTCATGATGCCTCCCAAATGGCTCTCCCAAGGGTCCGTGGCGCGCCGCAACAGCGTTCCGCGGGCGCAAGCGAGCAGCCCGGCTTGTTTGAGCGCCGTCAGCGTGCGCACGATCGAGGTGGTGTTGCATGACACCACGCGCGTGCTGTCGCGCCCGACCGCGCTCGCGTAATTTGCGTCGGCGACAAAGGAATGGCCTGTGACCGCGTGCTTTTCACCGCCGTGAACGATAAAGCGGATGCCTTTTTCCCGGTAGGTTTCGACATTGCCCGCGGCGATCTTCTTCGGTGTGCAGTCAATCACGATGTCGGCGGCGGCGAGCATCTCGTTCAAATCACCGGCCAGTTCCAGCCCGGCCTCGCGCATCGCCGGTGCCCGATCGGGATCGGCGGCATAAAGAGCGAACCCCTTGCGGGCAGGCATTCTTGCCCGCCAATCAGCGACAATGTCCGCCACACCAACCAGTTCCATATCCACTTGCACGGCCACCGCGTCTGCCACGCGCTTGCCAATCACGCCGTATCCGTTCACGGCCACTTTGATCCGTTTTGGGTCTGTCATTATGGTCTCCTGCATTATTGCTGTCGGCTGAGATACCGGGGCGGGCTCAATTTGCTTCGGCTTGCGCGATGTAATCACGGGTCAGCGGAACCGTATCGCGTTTTTTGGCGAGCTGGATTTGAAACACCATCAGGTTTCCATTCCTGAAGGCCATTTCGCAAACCGCCAGATAGAATTCCCACATGCGGCAGAACCGCTCGTCATAGAGCTTGCGCGCCGCCTCGCGTTCCACTGCAAAGCGTTCTGACCAGTGTCGCAGGGTTTCGGCGTAATGCAAGCGCAGGACCTCTACATCGGTCACCCAAAGGCCCGCCCGTTCCGCAGCGGCAAGAGTTTGGGACAAAGGCGGGATATACCCGCCGGGAAAGATGTATTTTCGGATCCACGGGTCGCTGCCGCCTTTGGGCACTTTCGTCCCGATCGCATGCACAAGCGCCACTCCGTCGGGCCTGAGAACCCTTTGCAGCGTCGAGAAAAAGGGATCAAAGCCGCTGGGGCCGACATGTTCGAACATGCCCACTGACACAACGCGGTCATACTGGCCCTGTTCATGGCGGTAATCGCGTTGCTCGAAATTGGCCCGGTCAGACAGGCCAGCCGCGCGGGCGCTGTCCCGGGCTGCGGCGATCTGTTCGCCCGACAGGCTGAGCCCTGTCACGCGCGCGTCATGTTTTTCGGCGAGTTCCAGCGCCAACCCACCCCAGCCGGACCCGATGTCTAGAACGTCAAGGCCGGGCTGCATCACAAGCTTGGCTGCGAGATGCATTTTCTTGAGCGCCTGTGCTGCGTCCAGCGTTTCGTTTCCGGTCGCGAAATAGGCGCAGGAATACTGCCGATCGGCGTCCAGAAACAGATCATATAGTTCGGTCGACAGGTCATAGTGATGGGCCACGTTTGCACGGGACCGATTGACCGAATTGTGATGCAGCCTGCGGTTCAGAAAGGCATCCAACAACCCGCGAAGTCGATTGGCAGGTATGGCGTCGACTGCATCAAGGTTGCTCATGCAAATCATGAGAAGGTCGCGCAGGCTGCCGCTCTCGATGCGAAACGATCCGTCCATATAGCCCTCACCCAGCGCCAGGCTGGGGTTGAAAAGAAGCCGCCCGGGCAGTCCGGCGTCGATCAGGCGAATGGTTGCGGCAAAACCACCTTCGGGGCCAAAGCGCCAGGTTTCGCCATAGGTATCGATCAGCGTCAGCTGGCCATTCCGAACAAGGCGGTGCAGCAATTTGGCAAGCAACCGCATTGCCGTGCGCTCTGGTGCGATGCGCCAGAGGCCTGTGCGCCCGCGTTGCACCAAGGGTTCTTCTTGAGAGATTTCGCTATTGGACATATCTTTGCCTCCGTGTCTGTATTGGTCGGGAAGGGGCCTCACAGGCCCGAGACCTCAAGACAAAGACGGCAAACGGCTGCGACCATTACAGTTCATCAGGCCTTTGCGTGCATTTCGATGTTTTGCGCCAAGGCTTCGCGCCGCGTTCGGGCGTTTTTTCCGCCGCGCAGTGACTGCCCGGAAATCCATGCACCGGACAGGCAAGATACATCTGCCCGTCTGGACTCTGAATCCGCTCGATCGCTGCGCGGCGGCCTTTGGCATCTGCCAGCAAGGACCCAGAGCACTCCGGCAACCGGGCTGTAATGCCCATGCATCTAAAGCGTCCTTATCCGGGTTGGCTGAATGTCACCTCGGCTTTCTTCGGCATACGTCATTCTGCATTGTTTTTTGGTTCGTGGCATAAGCCGAGCCGAGGCAGCGCAAATCCCCGCACCGCGACAATTCTGCGTAGCAGAATTCCCGGTTCAAGCAGATCAGGAACAGGAACGCCCAGTGTCGCCAACAGCTATAACCAAGATCGTACTGGCCATGCTTTTGTGGGCGGCCTGCTTTCCTCTCATCACTGCCGGGTTGCGGTATGCGCCGCATCTGACTTTCGCGACTATGCGGGGGGTGATTGCAGGCGCTGCCCTGATGCTGCTCGCCGTCGTGCTGCGGCGGCCATTTCCGCGCGGTTTGCGGATCTGGATCATGCTGGCTGTGGTTGGTTTCGGGGCGACCAGTCTTGGTTTTCTGGGCATGTTTCACGCAGCCGAATTCGTATCACCCGGGCTCGCGACGGTCATTGCCAATACCCAGCCGCTGCTGGCCGCGATGCTGGGTGTCATCTGGCTGGGCGAGAGATTGCCGGGGTTTCGCTGGGTTGGACTGTTCGTCGGTTTTGCAGGGATACTCGTGATCGCGCTGCCGCAACTGCTTGATGGCGCGAAAGACGGAACCGGGATCGGGTTTGCCTATATCGTGCTGGCCGCAGTTGGCGTCACGGTCAGCAATGTCGCGATAAAATCGATCGCCGGCGAGGTGGACGGTATTTATGCAATGGGGATTCAGTTGCTGATCGGCAGTATCCCACTGGGATTTGCCGCTTATTTTGTGGAGGATCAAAGCGCCATCCAATGGACAACGACCTTCACAGTGTCCCTGTTAGGGCTGGCGCTGTTTGGCTCTGCGCTGGTTTACTGGCTGTGGTTCTCGGTCTTGGAAACCGTTCCGCTGAACCGGGCTGTCGCCTTCAGCTTTCTGGTTCCGATTTTCGGTCTTGCGATCGGGGCAATGTACTTTGGCGAGCGACTTTCCGGGGTGCAATATTTTGGCATTTTGCTGGCTGTTGCGGGCATTGTTATTGTCAACCTCAAGGGGCGAACGCAAGGCTGATGCGTCTGGCGCAATAGGGGTCACGATCGTTCCGGAATACGGGGCCTGCATCTTTACGTCCGATATGAACGGAGGCTCGGCTGGTGCGGCCCGCACTTGTGTTTTGGCGCGTCGCGGCCTAACGTTGCATAGGATTTCGTCTTGTCGATACGCTTTGATATTGAATATGCGGCAAAGACTGACCAAGTGCATGTCACCGACAATCATTGAAAGGGCCGGTAAACCATGGCTCATCACGACAACCGTCATTCGGAGCCGGCCAACAGCTCGCCAGAGCGCGCGTTGCTGGATGGGCGCGGTGCGTTTATGGGGTTCCTGGTAAAGCGGCTTGGCAATCGTGCAGATGCAGAAGACGTTTTGCAGGATTTCTGCATCCGGGTGCTGGCCCGCAAGGACCAGTTGCGCGACGTTGAGCGGATGGATGCCTGGCTCTACACGATCCTGCGGTCGACTTTGAATGATTTCTACCGCAAAGGCACCCGGCGTAACCGGCTGGCTGCCGCCGCCGCACGCGAGCCCGAGGAATGGGTTGCTGATGCGCCCGCCCAGATGGCACGGCTGTGCAACTGCCACGGCGGGTTGATTTCCGACCTTCGCCCTGCCGACGCCGAACTGATCCGCCGGATTGATTTTGGCGAGGAGGACCGGGAAAGTGTCGCGTCTGATCTGGGATTGAGCCGTAACGCCCTGGGTGTGCGGTTGCATCGGGCACGCATTGCGCTGCGTGATGCGCTGACCCATCATTGCGGTGCTTGCTGCCAGATGGATCGGGATGATTGTTCCTGCCCACCTGAAGGTTGCGAGAATGACGAGCACGAGACCGACTGTGAGACCGAAACCCAGCTTTCCTGATCGCAGGCACAGCAAATTTTTGTAACGAATTTCGCTGACCAGCGTCTCCCTTTGTGACTGCCCCCAAAAGCATCACAAAAGGAGCCTGAGCCTTGCAACAAATGAATGCGAACTCTTGCCGGAAAGCCACGGACCAACCTTCGCAAGACGTTGAGTTTCGCGCCCTGATTTCCGGAATGACATGTGCCTGTGCCCAGACAGGTGCGCACGCGGATGCACCCTTGGCGCAGGCCTTGTTTCACCAAGTAGAAGAGATGAACCAACCCCTCATGCTTGCGGCGTATACGTTGGGTATCGCGGCTGGCGATGCCGCCTACCTGCTTGCCGGGTTGCGCGAAGATCTCGCCAAGGATTTCGTGCGCGCAATGCTTGCTGAAAGGCCAGCCGGAGAGACCGCACATCAAGAGGACACAGATGATGAATAAGAGCCTGCGCCTTGTGGCAGAAACGGTTGCGCAATCCGCCGCGCCTGTCCCCAATGATGGTATGCCATCTCAGGCCGTGCCCTATGCTCAGGATGCCTATGAGCGCTGGGTTCTGCTTCTCGACACGCTGCGCGAACGTGCCGACACGATGATTTCACATGAGCGGCAAGGCATGCCGCCGCTTCTTGATTTCGACTATGAGTTGCTTGTCGATGCGCGCAATTTTGACCGCCCGGCAAACTACGCGCTGCTGCGGATTACCCGGGTCGGTGATGACTGTTGGGACGATTGTGTGGACGCAGCAAAGCCGCCGGTCATCATAATTGATCCGCGCGCCGGGCACGGGCCCGGCATCGGCGGTTTCAAGCATGACAGCGAGGTTGGAATGGCGATGCATGAAGGCCACCCGGTCTATTTCGTGATCTTCTTTCCCGAACCCATGCCCGGTCAGACCTTGGCCGATGTGCATCACGCTTTGCGCGCCTTCGTCGCCGAAGTCGCCCGCCGCCACCCTGACACCGGTCCGGTGCTTTATGGCAATTGCCAGGCGGGCTGGGCCGTCACGCTGCTGGCCGCTGATTGCGAGGGTCTGACGGGTCCCGTTGTCTTGAACGGCTCGCCGCTTAGTTATTGGTCGGGAGAAGCGGAAACCAGCCCGATGCGGATGCTGGGCGCACTGTCGGGCGGATCGTGGGCCGCCCATATGATCTCCGATCTGGGGGACGGGCGTTTTGATGGTGCTTGGCTTGCGCAGAACTTTGAAAATCTGCAACCCGAGAAAGCGATTTGGGATAAATACGCGAACCTTCTGGCGCATGCAGACACCGAGCGCGCGCGCTTTCTGGATTTTGAACGCTGGTGGAACGGCTTTTACACCCTCAGTCGCGAGGAAATTCTTGGCATTACGGAAAATCTCTTCATTGGTAATCGGCTGGAGCAGGGAGAGATGCAGTTGGACGATGATTGCATTATCGACCTCAAACGGATCCGCAACCCGATCATTGTCTTTGCCTCGGAAGGGGACAACATCACACCGCCCGCTCAGGCGCTGGGCTGGATCGCAAGGCTCTATCCCGACACCAATACGCTCAAGGCGGCTGGGCAGCGAATTGTCTATATGACGCATGACACTGTTGGACACCTCGGCATCTTCGTTTCGGGGGCTGTCGCACGGTTGCAGCATCGCGCAATCCTCGAAAGTCTGGATGCGGTCGAGGCGCTTGCGCCGGGGCTTTACGAGATGGTGATCGACAACCCTACCGGCGATCCTGATTGCCAAACGGGGGCGTACGACGTGCGGTTCGTCCCGCGCGATGTTGGTGATCTTGGAACCATGGGAGATGACGCGGCACTGGAAAAGGTTGCGCAAGTCTCACGCGCCAGCGAAGCCGTCTATTCTGCTTTCCTCAGCCCATGGCTCCGGGCTTTGACCACGCCGGCCAGCGCCGAGGCGCTGCGCGCCCTGCATCCGATGCGGTGGACGCGGACACTGTTTTCGGAACAGGTGAACCCTTGGATGGCTCTGGTCAAATCCACGGCCGACACACTGCGCGAGACACGTCAGCCCTTGCCGGGTGATGACCCGGCGATTGTGGCCGAACGCGCGATGATGGCGCAAACCAGCGAAGCTCTGGGCGCTTGGCGCAGAGGGCGCGATGCATGGGTGGCTCAATGTTTCGAAGCGGTCTATGGCACTCCTTTCTACGGAATGACATCCGGGCAAAACGAGAAACCCGTTACCCCATCAAACAAGGATTAAACAGACATGGCATGGATCTCTGAAAACTGGCTTTTGCTTCTCTTATTTGGCGGGATGGCGGCGATGCATCTGTTTGGCCACGGTCACGGCGGGCACAAGCATGACAAGACCACCAAGCGTCAAAATACGGATGAAGACGCGCCGGACGCTTCGACTGACACCAAAGCCCCGTCCGAGGATGCCTGAGTTTGCCGAATATTGCGATCCGGTGGAGTTGCTGGATCTGACCGTGCGGAAGGGTCTGGTTGCCGGCATAGCGAATGATCGCAACCTCGCTAGGCTAGCCGCGATATATTTTGTCGGATCGGTGCTGAACTTGCCGTTAGATATGTTGGCGCGCGCTCTTGCTCTTTGCAAGCGGTTGTACAAGCGGTATCAGAGGAGAAGTGCTATATGTTGATGCGGGCGTTCATATCGAAAGCCCTGTCCTTGCAGCCGGGATCAACGTCAAGTCGGAGAGTTCACAATGACAGACACCAATGAAGACACGAACACGCAACACACAGAAGAGCGTCGCGATTTCCTTTATTATGCAACGGCCTCTGCTGGCGTGGTGACTGTGGGGGCGGCGGTCTGGCCGCTGATCAACTCCATGAACCCTTCTGCCGAAGTGACAGCGGCGGGTATTGTCCGTACCGATCTGTCCGGGGTCGCGCCCGGACAGCGAATCACGATCAACTGGGGCGGACGTCCGGTTTTCGTCTGGCGTCGCGCACCGGAGACGATCGAAAACGCGCGCGCTGTTGCGCTTGATGATCTTCCCGATCCAGTCGACTACGCTGACGAGAACCCAAATCAAAGCGGCGAGGTACCCGCGCTCGACGAAAACCGAACGGCGGACGCGGCAGGCGAGTGGCTTGTCGTCATTGGTATCTGTACACACCTTGGCTGCGTGCCGGTAGGGCAAACCGGAACGACCCTTGGCGACTACGACGGCTGGTTCTGCCCTTGCCACGGATCTCACTACGACACGTCGGGGCGGATCCGGAAAGGCCCTGCGCCACGCAACCTCGACATCCCGCTCTACACGCTGACCGAAGAACTCGAGCTGGTTCTCGGTGCCTGACGGGTAGGTGGTCATTCAAGAAGGAGACTGAGCCATGCTAGCAAAAGACATCATGACAACAAATGTCGTTACGGTTCAACCGGACGCGACAGTCGATGACGCGGTTCGCCTTATGCTTGACCACCACATCAGCGCGGTGCCCGTCGTCGACGCGCAAGGCCATATCAAAGGGCTCGTCAGCGAAGGCGACCTGATCCGCCGTGTCCGCACCACAGACGGTCCGCGCCGGTCATGGTGGCTAGAGATCCTGGGCGGAATGAATGAATCTGCCAGAGATTTCGTCAAACTGCGTAGCCACCGTATCGAAGACGTGATGACCCGCGATGTGCTATCGGCAGAAGAGGACACGCCCGTTGCCGATATTGCGCGCCTTCTGGAAAAACGCCGGATCAAACGGGTTCCTGTCCTGCGCGCCGGGCGCGTTGTGGGCATTGTCAGTCGAGCCAACCTGCTCCATGCCTTGTCGGCAATCCCAAATGAAGCACTGCAGGTGCCTTCGGATGATGATCGTGACTTGCGCAAGCGGATAGATGAGGCCTTGAAAGAGGTGCCCGGTGCCGCGGTCAATCTGATCAACTATACCGTTGACAAGGGCAATGTCGCCGTTTGGGGGGTCGCTGACAGCGATTTCGAAGAAAAAGCGATCCGCGTTGCGGTGGAAAACGTGCCCGGGGTGCGCACTGTAGAAGTGCAGATGGGCCGGCTGCCAGCATGGTCCTACGGGATCTGACCACCGTTGATCTGACCAATGCTCCGGGATTGATGGGGCACCACTGGCTCTGATCCCCCGGATCAGCGGGTTGCCTGCACTGCTTTTTGGAGAGCGGTCCTCTCAGGCACGCCATATTTTCCTGTTCCTGTTCCTGTTCCTGTTCCTGTTCCTGTCAGCGATGGCTCAGCTTGTTTCCAAGGCAAAGTGATCTTGCACATTCTGGTTGCTGTAATGTTTTCCAGAACGGAGCGTCTATTGGATGAACCGCAAAAAAGGAGATCCAAATGGACAATCAATCCAATCCTCAGTCCCAGGACAATCACGCAGAGGCATCGTCAGGTTGCTGTGGCGGCAAGTCCAAAGCGCAGGCCCACGATAAAGTAGAGCAGCGCGAGACGGAAGCGACTGACACCAGACCCGCCAGTTCGGGCTGCCGCTGCGGCCAGAACTAGCGCAGCAAAAGCGCAGGGCGAAAACCCTGCGCTCGTCGTGTTGGTCCAGAACCATAGCCGCTGGGCAAAAAGAGCCTTCGCGTTATCGGATGAAACTCAGAACGAAAGGAACAAGCCATGCTACCTATCCTTTATTTCACCGCAGTCGCCGCGATCCTTTTCATCGCATTGAGAATGTCTTGCGGGGACTGTGTTATGGGCAAAGATACCGGAGCGCGGCATCCGCGTCTGCCGATTGTGCCGCTGGGATGGGCGCTCAGCCTGTTCTTGGTACTGACCTATCTGGTCTGCGTTCTGTTCGATCTGATTTTCCCCGGTTACGCAATGTATCAATCATGGTCCGGCCTGCTGCCCGGGTTCGTCTGGCTGACACCGATCGGCTTTACCATCGGTCTGGTCGAGAGTTTCCTTTATGGATGGTACGCAGCATTGCTCTTTGGCGGCATCTTCAACGCATTCATGGCCAGAGGAGCTAAGGCGTGACCCAGACTGTGCGCCCCAAACTGCGCTTTCTCGGCGCCGCCGGTACGGTGACGGGATCGCGTTATCTGATTGAAGCCAAGGGCAGACGCATTCTGGTCGATTGCGGCCTGTTCCAGGGCTTCAAGCAGTTGCGCGCACGCAATCGCAAGCCTTTTCCGGTGCGCCCCAATACGATTGACACCGTGTTGTTGACCCATGCCCATCTGGATCATTCGGGTTATCTGCCCGCATTGATCCGCGCTGGATATCGCGGAAGGGTCCATTGTACCGAGGCCACGGCGGACCTGTGCGGTCTTATTCTGCCCGACAGTGGCCACCTTCAGCAAGAAGAGGCGCGCTTCGCCGCCAGAAGAGGGTTTTCCAAGCACAAGAAACCGAAACCGCTTTATACGCTTGAGGATGCGAAAGCCGCACTGGAGCATCTTGAACGGCATCACTTTGACAAAAGGATTGATCTTGGTGATGGCATCGCCGCGACTTTCATTCCGGCGGGGCACCTTCTTGGAGCAGCACAGATCCGCGTCGAAATAGATGGCCGGGTCGTCCATTTCAGTGGCGATCTGGGGCAGGATGCGGACCCGCTGATGCGGCCGCCAAAACCCTTTGGCGGTGCCGATGTGCTGGTCTGCGAGTCCACTTATGGCAACCGATCCCGTCCCGATATCGATCCCGAAGCCGAACTGATCCCGATCCTGAAGCGCACATTTGCCCGTGGTGGCACAGTGCTGATCCCGTCATTCGCCGTCGGACGGGCGCAGGGGTTGATGCTGCACATCGCGCGTTTGATCGGACGAGGTGATATTCCCTATGTTCCGGTGTTTCTCAACAGCCCGATGGCGGTCGATGCCACCGAGATTTATCACCGCCACCACGCAGAACATCACGTCAGCCGCCAAGACTGCGTTGCGATGTTCGAAGTTGCCCAGCGTGTGAACACGGTCGCGCAATCCAAGGAGCTGAACACGCGCCACGGTCCGATGATTATCATTTCGGCCAGTGGCATGCTGACCGGCGGGCGCATTCTGCATCATTTGGTGAGCTTCGGTGGTGATCGGCGGAACACCATTCTGCTGTCTGGCTTTCAGGCAGGTGGCACGCGCGGCGCGTCACTGGCGGGTGGTGCGCGGCGTTTGCGCATATTTGGTCGGGAATTCCCGATTGAGGCCGAGGTCGTGCAGCTTCAGTCCTTTTCCGGCCATGCCGACGCCGATGAGATACTGGCCTGGATGTCGGCCGGGCCCGCCCCTGCCATGACCTATCTGACCCACGGAGAGCCGACAGCCGCCGATACCCTGCGACTGCGCGTGCGGCACGAGTTGGGGCGGCCCGTTCGCGTGCCCGAACATCTTGAATCCATCTATCTGGACCGACCACGATGACCGAGACGCTCGCGCTTATTCCCTCCGGCATCGACACTTATCGCCAACCGGTCGTCTACATGCACAAAGACTGCCATATCTGTCGGTCAGAGGGGTTTGCCTCCCAGACCCGTGTGCGGATTGACCTGCGGGACGCATGGATTATCGCAACCCTGAATGTTGTTGAGCGCGGCGCGTGGCTTGGTGAGGATCAAGCGGCGCTGTCCGGCGCGGCCTGGGCTGCACTTGGGGCGCGGGCAGGAGACAAGGCGAGGTTCTCGCATCCCGAACCGCCCGCTTCGGCATCCTTCATTCGGGCAAAGGCATATGGCGACAGGCTGGATCAAGCAGGGTTTGCCGCGATCGTCAAGGATACGCTCGACAGCCGGCTTTCTGATCTTGACCTTGCCGCCTTTGTCACCGCTTGCGCGGGTGACAGGCTGGACGAGGCAGAAACCGTGGCGCTGACCCGCGCCATGAAAGATGCCGGGCGGACGCTCGATTGGGGCGGGCAGACCGTTCTCGACAAGCATTGTGTTGGCGGCCTGCCGGGCAATCGGACAACCCCGATCGTTGTCGCCATCGTCGCGGCGGCGGGCTATCTGATCCCCAAGACCTCAAGCCGCGCCATCACATCGCCAGCCGGGACCGCCGACACGATGGAAGTCATGGCGCCGGTGGCCCTGAATGCCACCGCCCTGCGCCGGGTCGTCGAGGCCGAGGGCGGCTGTGTCGTCTGGGGTGGCGGGCTGGCGCTCAGCCCTGCCGACGATCACTTTATCCGTGTGGAACGCCCGCTTGATTTCGATTCGACCGGTCAGTTGGTGGCAAGCGTGCTGTCAAAAAAGGCAGCGGTAGGTGCCACCCATGCGCTGATCGACATCCCGGTCGGCCCCACGGCCAAGGTCCGGTCGTCTGCCGCTGCAAATGCGCTTGGCGCGCGGCTTTTGTCGGTGGGCAAGGCACTGGGGCTGAATTTGGCGCTGCACGTCAGTGACGGTACTGCCCCTGTCGGGCGCGGCATCGGCCCGGCGCTGGAGGCAAAGGACGTGCTGGCGGTGCTGCGGCGCGCGCCGGACGCACCCGATGATTTGCGCGCGCGCGCGCTGGATCTGGCGGGGCATCTTCTGGACCTCGCACCAGACGCAGTGGCAGGTACGGGCCGGGATCGGGCACAGGCGTTGCTGGACAGTGGCGCGGCAGAGGCAAAGTTCATGGCAATCTGCGCCGCGCAGGGCGGTTTCCGGGAACCCGGGACAGCATCCCAGCGCATTGAGTTGCGCGCCCCGCGTGCAGGCCAACTGACGGCCTTGGATAACCGCCGGATCGCCCGGATCGCCAAACTGGCCGGTGCCCCGCGTCAGAAATGTGCCGGCATTCGCATGCAGGCGCGCATCGGTGACAAGGTGGTCAAGGGTCAGCCACTTTGCGAAATCCATGCTGAAACACCGGGTGAGCTGGCCTATGCGCTGGCTTATGCAGATGTGCAAACCGGGGTCTTCATGCTTTCCGGGGAGAGATCATGATCCTTCTGCCGTTTCCTGACATGCGGCCGCTGGCCGTGGAACTGGCCTGTGCAAACGGGGCAGAGCTGCGCGCGCTCGACTGGCACCAATTTCCCGATGGCGAAAGCCTGATGACCCTGTCTGGCGATCTGGCAGGTGCCGATGTGGCGCTGCTGGCGACATTGCGCGATCCCGACCGTCTGGCGTTGCCATTGCGTTTTACCGCCGCGACGGCCCGTGAGATGGGCGCGCGCCGCGTCGGATTGATCGCGCCCTATCTTGGCTATATGCGGCAGGACCGCCGCTTTGTTCCGGGGCAGGCTATCAGCGCCCCGCTGTTCGCGCAGTTTCTGGGGGAAAGTTTCGATTGGCTGGTGACTGTTGATCCGCATCTGCACCGCATCGCGCGCCTTTCGGATGTGTTTTCCATGCCTGCCAAGCACGCCGTTTCCGCCCCTTTGCTTGCGCATTGGATTAAATCAAACCTGCCGGACGCCGTTCTTTTGGGCCCTGACAGTGAAAGCCAGCAATGGGTGGAAGAAGTAGCCCGGCTGGCTGGACGGCCTTATGAAGTCTTGCGCAAAGTAAGGTCCGGTGACCGCGATGTTGACGTCAGTGTCCCCGAAAATACCGCATTGCAGTCCGGAACGCCCGTCATCCTTGATGATATCGCCTCTTCCGGTGTGACGATGGCGCGGGCGGTCGAAAGATTGCTTGCCTCCGGGACCGCGCCACCGGTCTGTCTGGTGATCCACGCGGTCTTTGCCGAAGGCGCTCATGAAACCGTTCTGGCGGCCGGTGCCGCCAGGGTGATCTCGACCGACACAATTCCTCATTCCTCCAATGTCATCGCAACAGCGGGTATATTGGACGAAACCCTCCGATCATTGCTGGCGGGTCTTGACCTTCCAGTCAATGGAAGCATTAACTAATATTGACTCCCTCCGAAAGGACTTCCGAATGAACCACCTAGACACCGCAGCAGCACCGGATACCGAGGCTGTAACCTATGTGTGCCCCATGCACCCCGAAATACGTCAGAGTGAGCCGGGAGATTGCCCGAAGTGCGGGATGCATCTTGTCCCCGAGGCAGAGACGACCGACCATTCAGGCCACGACCATTCAGGCCACGACCATTCAGGCCATGACCACTCCGGTCATGATCATTGCGGTCATGGTGACCATGCCGGCGACGCGCCGACGGATGGCAGATACAACACCGTGCCGGTCGGTTGGACCGGGGCAGTCTATACTTGCCCGATGCACCCCGAAGTGCGGCAGACAGAGCATGGCTCTTGCCCGCTGTGCGGTATGGGTCTGGAGTTGGAATCAGGAACAATGGCCGAAGAAGGCCCAAACCCGGAACTGGTCGATTTCACGAAACGCTTCTGGGTCGGCACGGCGCTGACAATTCCGCTTTTGATCCTGACAATGACCCCCTATCTGGGCTATCCCGAACTGCGCGAATTTTTCGGTGAGCGCGCGTCGCTCTGGATCGAAGTGGCGCTGGGATCGCCAGTGATCCTGTGGTCAGGCTGGCCGTTCTTTGTGCGCGGGTGGAATTCCTTCCGCACGATGAACCTCAACATGTTTTCGCTGATCGGTATGGGCGTGGCGGCAGCATATGCCTTCTCGATGATCGCGGTGCTTGCACCTCAGATCTTCCCAGACGGGTTCCGCAACCCTGAAACCGGGCAGGTCGGCGTCTATTTTGAAGCTGCCGCAGTCATTGTCACGCTGGTTCTTCTGGGTCAGGTCATGGAATTGCGCGCCCGCGAGGGTACGGGCAAGGCGATCCGTGCGCTTCTTGATATGGCGGCCAAGACTGCCCGTGTCATCCGCGACGACGGCAGCGAGGACGAAATCGCACTTGAGGACGTGCAGGTGGGTGACAAACTACGTGTTCGGCCCGGCGATAAGGTGCCGGTCGATGGTGTGGTCGTCGACGGCCGTTCTTCAATTGATGAATCGATGATTTCGGGTGAACCTGTCCCGGTCGAAAAGGTCGAAGGGGACCCGCTGACCGGTGCGACGATCAACGGCACAGGCAGTCTGGTGATGAAGGCAACCCGCGTCGGTGCCGACACGATGCTGAGCCAGATTGTCGAGATGGTGGCCAACGCGCAGCGTTCGCGCGCACCAATCCAGAAATACGCTGACAAGGTCGCGGGATTCTTTGTGCCAGCGGTCATCGGGGTCGCGATCATATCGTTCATTTCCTGGGCGATCTGGGGACCCGAGCCAGCCTTGTCCTATGGGCTTGTGTCCGCGGTGGCGGTTCTGATTATTGCCTGCCCATGTGCGCTTGGCCTTGCCACGCCGATGTCTATCATGACGGCGACCGGTCGGGGTGCTCAGGCTGGGGTGCTGATCAAGAACGCCGAAGCGCTCGAGCGCTTCGAGAAGATTGACACCCTGATTGTCGACAAGACCGGCACGCTCACAGAAGGCAAACCACGGCTTGTGGCAGTCATGCCCGAGAGCGGTCACGACGAAGCCGAGGTCCTGCGGCTGGCAGCATCGCTGGAACGCGGGTCAGAGCACCCGCTCGCAGAAGCCATTGTGCGTGGCGCAGAAGAGCGCGACGTGAAGATGGTCAACGCCAAAGACTTCGAAGCGGTCACAGGCAAGGGCGTCATGGGTACGGTAGACGGCAAAGCGGTCGCGCTGGGCAATCTGGCGATGATCCGCGAGCTTGGACTTGAGGCGGGTGAGTTGACCGCCAAGGCGAATGACCGCCGCGACGAAGGCGAGACGGTCATGTTTGTCGTGCTGGATGGCGCCATTGCCGGTCTTGTCAGCGTCGCTGACCCGGTGAAGGAAACCACGCCTGCCGCGATCAAGGAACTGCATGAGCTTGGGTTCCGCGTCATCATGGCAACCGGTGACAATGAGCGCACCGCCAAGGCCATCGGCGCGCGTCTGGGCATCGACGAGATCAGGGCCGACGTACTGCCCGAGGACAAGGCACGGATCATCAAGGAGTTGCAGCAAGAGGGCCACAAAGTCGCAATGGCCGGAGACGGCGTGAATGACGCGCCAGCGCTGGCACAGGCAGATGTGGGCGTCGCCATGGGGACCGGTGCAGACGTGGCGATCGAAAGCGCGGGTATCACGCTGGTCAAGGGCAATCTTGACGGGATCGTGCGTGCGCGGCGACTGGCGCGGGCTACCATGCGCAACATTCGCCAGAACCTGTTCTTCGCGCTGATCTACAACGCCGCAGGCGTGCCAATCGCGGCCGGTATCCTGTTTCCGTTCTTCGGAATACTGATCGGCCCGATCTTTGCGGCCTTTGCGATGAGCGCGTCGTCACTCTCGGTCGTGCTGAACTCGCTCCGTTTGCGCGGTGTGAAGATATGACGGCGCGGGCGCGGCACAGAGGCAGTGATCGCGGTGCCGCGCCCGCCTATTCACTGGTGCTGTCGGGTGGCGGGGCACGGGGCTTTGTTCATGTGGGGGCGTTGCGCGCGCTTGAACATTTCGGGCATCCGCCGGCGGCCATTGTGGGCGTGTCGATGGGGGCGATTGTCGGTGCAACTTATGGTCTCAACCCCAACTGGTACCGCGCGCTTGTCAACATGGACACTTCCGGGCTTCCGGTATTGCCCGATTTTTCAACCCCCGGGGTGGGAAACCGGCTGCGGAATGTCTACCGGGCCCAGCAGTTTGTATCAGGAAGCTGGTTTGGCTGGGGTCTGGGCGAGGCCACCCATGCTTGGGGGCTGAACCTCTTGCGGGACCTGACCCTGAACAGGCACCTGGACGCGGCGCGCCTGCCCGTCTGCGTGACCGCGACGGACCTCAGTACGGGCGAACGGGTCGCCCTGCGCGATGGCCTAGCCTGGGAAGGGGCCTATGCCAGTTCGGCATTGGCGGGCATACTTCCGCCTGCCGAGATCGGCGGGCGCATGCTGATCGATGGGGGGTATTCCGACCTCGCCCCGGTTGATCTTGCGCGGCAGATGGTCGATGGCCCGGTTGTGGCTATCGACGTGTCACGTCGGCTGCGTGGGGGGCTTCCGGCAAACGGGTTGCAAGCGATGATACGTGGCCTTGAAATCTGTCAGAACGAACATGCCTCGCTGCGCTTTTCTGCCGCCGATATTGTACTGAAACCACTGTTGGACCCACCGGTCGATACGCTGGACTTTGGGGAAAAGCGGCGCGTGATCGCGGCGGGCACTTGGATGGTGCGGCGGCATTGGGCGGAGATCGACCGCGTGATCCATCATCGCGCAGCGCCGCGCCAGCGTGCGGGCACAGCACATCACCTGCCGGTCGCAGAAAGGTCATTGCATGAGTGACCAGACCCCGACATCCGGCCTTTGCGCGCGCGTTTCTTCCGCGCTGCGGCCATTCGGTCCGGTGTTGGGGATATCTCTGAATTCAATGCGCATTTAGCCCCCAATTGGCGTGTGCCACCGATTCGGACCATGCCAGCGTCGCGAGAACCTGTATTTGCGCTGTGTCAAGGTAGTGCAATTGGTCTTTTTCTATATTGTAGTGGCAGGAGGCGGGAACCAGCCCGCAGACCTGACACGACAATGAAAGTGGAGACGACAATGAAACGTTCTGTAATTTTCCTCATAACGGCGGCTGCGCTGACCGGTGCCTTGCCTGCAAGCGCCGAAAGCAATGGCCAAGATACACCGTCGCTGATGACGAGCGGCCTTATCCTGCCTCCCTTGGATGCCGTCGAAGGCCGTGCGCTTTTCGCTGAGAAAGGATGCGTCGTCTGTCACTCGATCAACGGCGTTGGTGGCGTGGATGCCCCCCCGCTGGACGCCGAGTTCATGGATTTGCCGATGAACCCGTTCGAATTCGCAGCCCGCATGTGGGCAGGCGCGGAATGGATGGTGGAATTGCAGCGGGAAGAGCTTGGTGATGTGATCTACCTGAACGGTGAAGAACTGGCGGCGATTATTGCGTTCGTGCATGACGCCGACGAGCAGATGAAGTTTTCAGAATCCGACATACCCGAAGAAATCGAAGCAATGATGGAGCACGCGGAAGAGGGACTGGACGAGGACCATGATGAGGACGAAGAAGAAGAAGGTGACGATCACGATTAAGGCACCTGGCTGATCCACTGGCTGAAAGCCGCCGGGTGTCTTGTTTTGCACTCGTCACGGCATATCTGATGAAATCAGTGAGCAGATTTCTTCGATCTGGGACACGCCAAGAAAATCTGGCGATATCTCACTGTTGTGCGCGCCGCCCGGATGTCACAGAGATGCACGGGATGCGCAGCAACGGAAGGTATCGTTTGACGGCACTTGGTGGCGAACCGGTTTCGTTGTCAAAATCACTGAAAACATTGGGAGTAATTCAACTATGTGGAAGCCAGAACGATGACGAAAAAGCCTACCCTTTTCAGACATGGAGCTATCCTAGCGATTTCCGCACTGGCGGGATACCTGCTGTTGCTGTCGCGCGCCGAATGGTCGGAGATGCACCGATACAACCGTGCGCTGGGCGATCTTTCGATGCTGCTGCTTGCGATGGCAATGGTGATCGGCCCGCTCGCACGTCTGTTTTCGGCGCGAATTTTTCGAAAACTTCTGCCCTACCGGCGTGAGTTGGGCATCTATGCCGTTCTTGCGGGCACCATCCACACCGCCATCATTCTGATCGGCTGGGTAGAGCTGGATTTCGCACGGTTGTTCGGCTTTGAGTGGCACCCGCAACTGGAACGCTATGTGATGCTTCAGCAAGGCTTTGCGCTGGGCAATATCATCGGGATTGCCGCTTTGCTTTACGGCTTCGTCCTTGCCGGGACGTCAAATGATTTCAGTCAGAGAAAGCTTGGCCCCTCGGTCTGGAAATACATCCAGCAGGGTGCCTATGTGCTGTGGTGGCTGGCCGTAATGCACACAGCCTATTTCCTCTTCGTTCACTTTCTTGATTTCCACCGTCCGATCCCCGAGCCGAACTGGGCACAATGGCCCTTCGTCATCATGGTCGGGATTGTTCTTGCCTTGCAGATTGCTGCGTCTCTGGTCACATGGCGGGCGCAACGCAACAGGCGTGGTGTCGGCATCGCGGCGGAATGAAAATGGTGCCATGAAGGCACCTGACAATGGCGCGCGGTCAATGCCGTCTTGGCAACTTTCGCGCGCCGATGATTTTTGCGAAAACAAATTGTGGGCCGGGCTTGGCGCTGCCGACCTGAAAATGCGCCGAACAACACCAATTTCAGGCAGATGAACATGCAGAACCACGCCACCGGCCACGACGACAATGACAGCTACACAAAAGGATCGATCAGCCTAGGGGGCGCCGTTGCGATGGGAACGGGCGTAATGATCGGCGCGGGGATCTTTGCGCTGACCGGCCAGATCGCCCAGCTGGCAGGCCCGCTCTTTCCGCTTGCCTTTATCGCCGGGGCTATCGTGACCAGCTTTAGCGCCTACAGCTATATCAAGATGTCGAACGCCTGGCCCTCGGCAGGCGGCATCGCGATGATCCTGCAAAAATGTTACGGGGCGGGCGCTGTCGCGGCGGGGGCGGCGTTGCTCATGGCGCTCAGCATGGTCATTTCCGAAAGCCTCGTGGCGCGGACTTTTGCAACCTACGTTCTGCGACCGTTCAACATTACCGAAGGACCGCTGGTGCCTGTTCTGGCGGTTGCGGTGATTGTCTTTGCATTTATTGTCAACGTGGCGGGAAACCGGTCAGTGGGGTTGCTGTCATTGGTCATGGCTGCGGTCAAGATCGCTGGTATCGCGCTGTTCGGCATTGCCGCGCTCTGGACCAGCGGGTTTCAGTTCTCTGCTGCATCGGTCACCAACCAGACATTTGGCGTCACCGGGTTCATTGCGTCTGTGGCGTTGGCCATTCTTGCGTTCAAAGGGTTTACCACCATCACCAACAGCGGCGGTGAAATTACCGACCCGCACCGCAACGTGGGCCGCACCATCATAATTTCGATCGCGATCTGCGTGGTTGTCTACCTGCTCGTGGCCTTTGGCGTCGGCGCGAGCCTGACCATCGATGAAATCGTTGCGGCGCGTGATTATTCACTTGCGCAGGCGGCCGAACCCGCACTCGGTCAGGTCGGGTTCTATCTGACCGTCCTGCTGGCGGCCGTTGCCACTGCATCGGGCGTTCTGGCCAGCGTATTCGCGGTGTCGCGCATGTTGACGATGCTGACCGATATGAAGATGATTCCGCACAGCCACTTTGGCATGTCGGGCGCCATCCAACGGCACATGCTGGTCTATACGGTCATCATCGCCTCGGCGCTCGCGGTGTTTTTTGATTTGGGACGGATCGCATCGCTTGGCGCGTTCTTTTACTTGATCATGGATATGGTCGTGCATTGGGGCGTGTACCGGTATCGGCGCAAAGAGGTCGGGGCGGCGCCAGCGATTTTGCTTACGGCACTCGCCTTGGATGCGGTAGTGCTTGCGGCCTTCACGGCGATGAAGCTGCAAAGCGACCCTGCGATCGTGCTCTACGCAGCGATTGGCATTGTTTCGGTTTTCGCCATCGAGCGGATGTATATGTCGCGCTGGATAGCGCCGCAGGACCAATCTGGTCACTGATGCGGGGGGCAGCGCCCAAGCCTGCACGTGAAGGTCGGTACGCGGGCATTGCTATGCTGCTCGCCATCGGCCTCGCCATGGTTGCGGCCAATTCGTCTTTGTCGGAGGCTTATGCCTTTATTCATCACTATCCGTTGCGGATTGGGGTTGCACCGCTGATCGTAAAGGCGCCGCTGATTGACTGGATCAATCAGGGCCTGCTGGTGATTTTTTTCTTTCACATCGGTCTTCATACCAAGCATGAGATGACCTCCGGCGTGCTGGCCACCCCCGGCCGTGCGCTACTGCCGGCCATTGCGGCATTTGGCGGCATGATCGTGCCTGCAGTGATCTACCTGGCAATCAACGCAGGCGAGCCCGAAGCAATGCGCGGTTGGGCCATTCCGATTGCAACGGATGTGGTGCTCGTTCTGGGGCTGATGTCGTTTCTGGGCTCTGCCATTACACCGGGCATTCTGGCATTTGTGACCGCGGTCGCAATCTTTGATGATCTGGGCGCGGTATTGGTGATCGCCCTGTTTTATGGCGAGGTCCAGCCTGGATTGCCCTTGGCTGCCATCGTTGCCGGTCTCGTCGGGCTTGCGCTTCTCAACCGGCGCAAGAGCGAGACCGCCGCACTCTACCTGCTGTTGGGAGCGTTGCTCTGGGTCGGTCTTGTCGCATCCGGCCTTGAAGGGGCCATCGCAGGGGCCGTTGTCGGGCTGGCATTGCCACTGGCGTCGTTTCAGCAAAAAGCCGTGGCACAGGTAGAGCGTCGGGTGGCGCCTCTTGCTTTGTTCATCGTCGTGCCGATCTTTGCCTTCTTCAATGCCGGGGTTCCACTGACCGTTGCATCCGCCAGTTGGGTCAGTGATACGGTCGCGACAGGGATCGTGCTGGGTTTGGTTGTCGGCAAACCGCTGGGGGTCGCATTGGGCACCGGTGCCGCGGTGTGGGCGGGGCTGGGCAGATTGCCCTCTGGCACCCGCCTGCGCGACACTTTGGGCGCGGCCCTTTTTGCCGGGATCGGGTTCACCATGAGCCTGTTTATCGTCACAGCGGCACTGGATGATCCCGCGCGCGCGGATGTGGCAAAGCTCGCGGTTATCGTAGGCTCCAGCCTTTCTGCCATTCTTGCCAGCATTGCCCTGTTGGCGTTTCGGCGCAGGCAGACGCCCTGACGTATGCTGTCGCGGTTCGTGCGGCGGGCAGTGGCTGCCATGGCCGCCGAGGTCGCCCGCAAGTGGCTGGCCGGTGGCGTGAAGTTGAACTACCCCGAGGCCATCGCACTGATCTACTATGAGGCGGTTCATTGTTTGAATGGGCGGTCGAGCACGGCCTGGGCAAAAAATATGCGGGCGCCATGCGAAAATTTCATTGGGCTGCTTTAGTTGACGAACCGGGCGTTCCAAAGCCTTCATTTTTTCAGACATCGCGCTCGTGATACCGCCACGTTGGCCAGTGTCGACCTCAACCTTCTTGACCTATTCGTTCGGCGTCTGTGGCGCGCAGCCGATCCTCGATGAAATCGACAGGATCGCAGGCCAGCGGCTCTCATGCTGCCCTTGATTGACCAACACCATCCGCGCGAAACGCTTGCGCACTTCTGGTGAATATCTGTTCGTTTTTTTGTTCATGATGCTCCATCCTACGCATGAGTTGGAGCCTCCGGCAAACCCGGCGTGGTTCGAAATCGCGTCCGAGCCTGCGCGCCCGACGAAATCTGGTACGAGGTGCCTGACAAAACCATCTATTCCATTGCCGAGGATTACCGACTGGATATGGAACGGTTGGAGCGCTAGGCCGTCTGGCTGCGGAGGTAAGCCAGCAGATCGTCGAAGCTGCGCATCTGGTCATAATCCGCTTCTGGCATGGGCAGGGACAGCTCTTTGCCAAGGGCCGTGATCAGGGTCATGAAATCCATCGAATCGATATCGAATTCCTCGCGCAGGTCGGCCTTGGGGTCGATATCATCAACAGCGATTTCAGGGGCAATGCGCCCCAGATGTTTGATCAGAAAAGTATAGATTGAATCGTCTGTCATAGCGTCTCCGGATGCTGAAGGTTCTTGATGATCGCACGTAGGAATTTCGCCCCGTTATGGCCGTCGCTTACACGGTGATCAGCGGCCAGTGTAATCTGTGCGATGCGGCGCGGCTGAACGGTGTCGTCCACGATCATTGGCTGCAAGCCGGGCGTACCAATGCCCACAATAGCCACTTGCGGCGGGAAAATAACACCTGTGATCCCCGCGACACCACGGTCACCCAAACTGGTCAACGTGATCGTAGGGTCCGATAATTCGCGCGCCCGAAACCGGCCTTGGCGGACACGGCCGACGAGGTCTTTGAGCCGGAGCACCAGAGCATCCAGATCACCCTGCGTTGCGTCAAGAAGGGCAGGCGCGACGAGCCCGCCACTGCGTAGGTTGATAGCCATGCCCAGATGTACCGCGTCGCTGGGGGTAAACATGCCATCCTCGAAATACCCGTTAAATGCCGGGTATTTCTGCGCAGCCAGAGCGACCGCGCGGACATAAAGCGCCCCAAGCACCAGCCGCGCGTCAGGCGGCAGGTCGGCGTTGTGGGCGGTAATGAAGTCCTCGGCCCTTGTCAGCTCTACGGTGTCGGCCAGATAGTAATGCGGAATCTCTCGTTTGGAACGTGTCATCGCCGCCGAAATCGCCTGTCGCATATCAGACATCGGGGCGGGCTTGGGGGCGCTGTCGGGAATATCCGCCAACGAGATAATCCTGTCCGTTGCCAATCCGCCAAGATCAAACCCCGTTTGCGCCGCACGCCTGCGGGCGGCGGGGCTGATGCGCTGGCGGTCGGTTTGGGGTGGCAATTCCGGCGGCGGGATGCTGGGTGTTTCCGGCACGTCAGGCATAGCAGGATCATGAGGCTGCGGAGCCTCTGGCGGGGGGGCCACAGGCGTTGGATCGGTGGGCTGTGGCAGGTCGGGGGTGTCGCTGGCACGGATGACTGCGATGGGGGTGCCGACCGGAACCTTGGTGCCAAGTGGCACCAGCCATTTGTCCAGAAAGCCGTCCTCGAACACTTCGATTTCAATGGCCCCTTTCTGGGTTTCAACCGCTGCGATGATATCGCCGCGATGCACCGGATCACCGGTGGCGACCAGTTGTTCTACCAAAGTTCCGTCCTCCATATCTGCACCCAGAGAGGGCATGCGAAATTCGGTCATGGTTTCTGCTCCATCACCTGTTTGACCGACGCAATGATTGTTTCCACTTGTGGGATTGCGGCTTGTTCAAGATGCGCGGCATAGGGGATTGGCACCTCGTCGCTGCACACCCGCGCAAGGGGCGCATCAAGGTCGTAGAACGCATTCTCGGCTAGTCGCATGCCAATTTCGGCGGACAGGCTGCCGCTGCACCAACCTTCATCGACAATCAACGCGCGGTGGGTGCGGGTGACGCTGGCAAGGATTGTATCCATATCCAGGGGGCGTAAACTGCGCAAATCAATGACTTCGGCGTTGATTCCGTCTTTTGCCAGCGCCTCTGCCGCATCAAGCGTTTTGAACAGAGAACCGCCATAGGTGATCAGGCTGATATCAGCGCCCGCGCGACGCACCACAGCGCGGTCGATATCAACAGGACCTGCGTTTTCAGCCAGCTCCCCTTTGCGATTGTACAGCATCACATTTTCAAAAATCAGCACCGGATCGGGGTCTTGCAGCGCGGTCCACAACATTCCGCGCGCGTCCGTGAGCGTGGCAGGGGCCAAGACGCGCAGTCCGGGGATATGGGCATACCACCCTTCCAGCGAATGCGAATGCTGGGCGGCCAGTTGCTTGCCAGCACCAGTCGCCATGCGGATCACGACAGGCACACCGAACTGACCGTTGGACATATGGCGCAGAGTGGCGGCAGTGTTCATGATCTGGTCCAGTGCCAACAGTGAAAAGTTGACGGTCATCACCTCGACGATAGGACGCATCCCCGCAATCGAGGCCCCGATGCCGGCGCCGGTAAAGCCTGATTCAGACAGTGGCGTGTCGCGGATGCGGTCTGGGCCGAACTGATCCAGCAAACCCTTGCTGACTGCATAGCAACCGCCATAGTGGCCTACGTCTTCACCCATCAAGAATACACGGTCGTCGCGGTTCATCGCGTCCGTAATTGCGGCTTTGACGGCGTCACGGTAGGTCGTTTCTACCATCGTGTCAGGTGGCGCGACCGTTGGAAGTTTAGGGCGGTCAGGTGCCATGACGTGATGTGTCAGGGTGGCGACAGGTTCGTCGGTGCCGCTTTCGGCAAAGGCCACAGCCTCGGTGATTTCAGCGGCAATCTCTGATTTGATATCTGCCACATCGTTTTCATGCAGAAGTCCGCATTGCATTGCCCAAGTCTGGAAGCGCACAATGGGCCCCTTTTCGCGCCACTTGGTGACTTCGTCTTTTGGGCGATAAAGCTGGGCGTCAAACATAGAATGGGCGCGGAACCGGTAAGTGCGGCATTCCAGAAAATAAGGGCTACCCGTCTCGGCAATGGTTTGCAGGGCGCGGCGCGCGGCAGCCTCCACTGCGACGACATCCATGCCATCGACCACCTCAGCGGTGATGGCATAGCTGCGCGCCTTGGCCGCGATGTCGATTTCCGCCTCAGTCAGATCAAGCCGCGTCCCCATTGCATAGCCGTTGTTTTCGCACACAAACAAGACAGGTAGACCCCATAACTTGGCCAGATTCAGGCTCTCGTGAAACTCGCCCTCCGCCACGGCACCATCGCCAAAGAAACATGCAGTTACACCGTCCGTCCCCTGCATCTGGTCGGCGAGCGCAAGGCCCGCTGCAAGCGGCAAACCGCCCCCGACAATCGCATTGCCGCCATAGAAATTGCGGCCCGCATCAAACAAATGCATCGACCCGCCACGCCCGCCAGCGCAGCCATTGGATTTGCCGTACATCTCAGCCAGCACAGCGCCCATCGGCACACCACGCGCCAACGCATGCCCGTGTTCTCGGTAAGTGGCGACCAACCTGTCCTGGTCTTCCAGCAAGGGAATGATGCCTGCGGCAATCGCTTCTTCCCCGTCATAAAGATGCAGGAAACCGCGGATTTTCTCTTGGGTGTAAGCCTCGGCACATTTTTCCTCGAATATGCGAATGCGCAGCATCATGCGCAGCAATTCGCGGACGTGGGCCGCATCAAGGCGGGGTTTGGTGCGCGTCACAGTCATTTTTCATCACTCTCCAGTGTCGAGATATCGCCTTCGGGCAGTCCCATTTCCCGCGCTTTCAACAAGCGGCGCATGATCTTGCCGCTGCGGGTTTTGGGTAGGTTCTGGCGAAAGGCGATGTCTTTGGGGGCTACAGCAGGGCCTAACCGTTTGCGGGCGTGGCCCATCAGATCGAGGCGCAGATCCTCGGTCGGCTCATGGCCGGGTTTGAGCGCGACATAGGCTTTGACCATTTGTCCGGCTGTTTCGTCGGGCAAGCCGATCACGGCGACCTCGGCCACTGCATCATGTTCCATCAACGCGCTTTCGACCTCGAACGGGCCGATCAGGTGACCCGCGCTCTTGATCAGATCATCGGCGCGACCCACGAACCAGAAATAGCCGTCCGCATCGCGCATCGCGAGATCACCGCTCAGGTACCAGCCACCTTTAAAGCACTTCTGATACCGCGCTTCTTCATTCAAATAGCCGCGCATCATCGACGGCCAACCGGAGCGCAGCGCCAGTTCACCGATCGCCATCGGAGCGGCCAGTTCGGAGACCTCATCGCCGCTAATCTCGACAATGCCGGCGATGATCCCGGGCAGCGGTTTGCCCATCGACCCCGGTTTGACATCCATTGCGGCGTAATTGGCGATCATGATCCCGCCGGTTTCGGTTTGCCACCAGTTGTCATGGAACGGCATGCCAAAGGTGTCATTGCCCCAGATCACGGCCTCGGGGTTCAGCGGCTCGCCGACGCTGGCCATAAAGCGCAGGTCGGGAAATTGGTGTGTGCCGACCGCCTCGGCACCGGCCTTCATCAGCATCCGGATGGCTGTGGGTGCTGTGTACCAGACGTTGACCGCTTCTTTTTGCAGAATGTCATACCAGCGGGCGACATCGAATTCGGCCTCGTCCACGATCATCGTCGCGCGGTTGGTCAGCGGCGCAATGATGCCGTAAGACGTCCCTGTCACCCACCCCGGATCAGCGGTGCACCAATACACATCGCCCGCCCGCAGATCGAGGGCAAGCCTGCCCGTCGTATCATGCGCCACAACCGCCTGATGCACATGCACCACGCCTTTGGGCTTGCCCGTGGTTCCGGATGTAAAATGCAGCAGGGCGGAGTCTTCGGGACCCGTTTGCGCGATATCGAATACGTCAGAGGCCGTGCCCATCAACGGGCCCAGATCAACCGTTTCGGGGGCGGCGCCGTCAATGGTAAACACCTCTTTGAGGGTGTCTACCGTATCGCGGATACCGGCCACCTTGCGTTTATAAAGGCGGGTTGAGGTGATCAACGCATTGGCCCCGCCAATCTGCATGCGGGCCTGAATGGGCTCCGGTCCGAAGGCAGAAAAGAGCGGGCAAAAAACACACCCCGCCTTCAGGGTGCCAAGCGCCGCGATATAAAGTTCCGGCACGCGGCCCAACAGACCGTAGACCTTGTCGCCTTGCCGCAATCCGCGCGTGCGCAAGACATTGGCAAAGCGGTTGGTCAAAAGCATTAGCTGGGAATAGGTGTAGTCCGTGCGGTCACCATTTTTGGCAATCCAGCGCAGCGCAATCTGGTCGCCGTGCCCAGCAGTGACATGTCGGTCGATGGCCTCGTGCGCGATATTCAGATGACCGCCGGGCAGCCCATCCAACTGCGCTTGGGCAGTGGCCCAATCAAAACCGTCCCGCGTGGTATCGTAATCAGCCATATTCGCGGATTTCACAGACTTGGTGATCCTCTGACCGGTCATTGTGGCCCCTCCCGTTTGGGCCAGTCTGACACGACCGAAACGGCCACGATTGAGAGATATCAATCCCTTCAAAGGATCAGGCGACAGAATATCAGCAACCGAAAACCGGAGGACATCATGCAGACCAATGAATTCCCGCCCCAAGACATCAGCGTCAACACCACCGGATGCTGTGCGCGGTTCAAGCCGGCGGGTTGGGACAACCAGCACCTGCACTTTGAAAACAAGAAATTCCTACGCGCCACGACCCGCAGCGCGATGCATATCCCTTGGAACATGGGTCAGGTCTTTACCCGTGTGCAGACCCACATCGAGGATGAAAACGCCGTCGATCCGGCCAGAGAAATCGTGCTCAGCCGTGATATTTCACCTTGGGAGGCGGAACACTACTTTGCCGTGGATAAAGATGTTGAGGGTGAAGATATGGCGACGCTTTCGGGGGATTTCATCACGCGCGTCTTCGAAGGGCCATATCGACACGCCCGACACTTCGCGCATGACATGGAAGTGGCAGCCACGGTCATGGGCAAAACCGCAAAACGGGTGTTTTTCTATTACACAACCTGCCCGAAGTGCGCGGCGGCATACGGAGAAAATTATATAGTCGGTGTGGCTGAGGTATAACAAGACGCATATACCAGCGCGTCGTCTCGGATTTTCATTCACATGTTGTCGGCTGGATCGCCATTCACGAGTGTTCTGCCCCAAGATACGAAATTCAGCCTGAGACCAACTTGCACAGGAAATATCCCCGCGATGAACCTACCTTTCGTGAAGGAGCAGAATGAGCGCCGCTGACCCACACAATGTGGACGAAGTCCGCACATATCTACAGCATCGGCCGAAGACGACCGCTATCGAACTGCCGACAGCGCGCGATTGATTGCCAATCGGATGACCGGCGCCGAGCATCTTGTCACACCGGACGGCGGCCATGTCTGGTCTAGCAAATCTCACGCCGTCGACGCTGCGATCGTATCCTTTCTAGACACGCTCCTGAATGTCCGTTGAAGATTACGCGACTGTTGTCACAGCCATCCTCAGACAATGGCTACAGCCCTTCCTCATTCAGGAAGCATCCTGTTGTTCGGCCTCTTCCGTCTCGCTTTTTTCGGCCTCGTGCTCGATGACGATGCGAACCTTTGTCACCAATCCGGCAACGGCTCCCAAAATCGCAAGCCAGGGTGCTGCAAGCACGACAACCCCACCAACGACCAGACCGATGTTCAGAGGTGTCTCAAGAAACACATCTCCATCATCGGCAATGATCTTCATCTGACGGACACTGCCTCGCTCGGCCAGTTCCTTGACTCGGTTGACCAGTTTGTCGCCCGCGACTTCGATTTCCTCAACCCACCTTACCTTTTTCTTTTCGCTTGAATCTTCCATGCCAGAATTCCTCTTTTTCCACATCATTTCGACGGGTGACATCTACCAAATGTGAAGGCATGCGACTTGATATTGCTCAACGAGGTTTTGTCACCGCCAGGAGCGCGGAATTCGCACCACGTTTGGCCACAATGCGTGATCTTGCCGAAACGAAACAGTTTTGGGCCAGCCATGGTAGCGTGTTTGGAAGGTTTGAAATTAGGTCAGTTATTGTTCGCGCAGCATCGCGGAGTGATCAGCCCCACCTGTGTGGTCCGATACTGACAAAGATCAATAGGCCCAAAAAAAAGACGCAATAGCCTTTCACTCGTCCTCTTTTGAACTAGGCAGTGGGAGAGACCTGATGAATGGCGCCATTTTTTACGCCAGCAAATACGGCAGAACGCGCGAATTCGCAGACTGGATCGCCGATGCGACCGGGCTTCCCGTCTATGACATTGATGGGCACGACGTGGACCCAGCAGACTTTGAGTTCTTGGTGCTGGGAAGTCCGGTAATCTATCATAAACTCATCGCTTCGAAATGGATGCAGCGCCATATGGACACAATTCTAGACAGGCAAACGGTGCTCTTCACAATGTCCGGCGCGCCAGCGGGCGAAAAGCTGGACGGTTGGATTGAGGACTGCCTGCCGCCAAGCGTTACCCGCCATTTGCGCCATGTTGCGTTGCGCGGGCGGCAGGTCCCGCAAGACCGGACATGGATTGACCGGTTCATGCAGACTGTTGCCGGCATCAAGAACCGCGACCGACAAGCGACCCGTGAAGAAATGCAGGGCTCTGACTACATGGATCGCGACAGCATCCAGCCTGTTGTTGATCTGATCAAAGATCTGCAAGCGGTCGATCGATTGGATGCCCCAGCTCAAGATGCTGACCAGCAATGTGACGTCATCGTATCGAGCGAACGCGGGAAATTGGTATGAGCGGCCACGCTGAAAAGACGCGCTTGCCTTCATTAGGTCAGACTGAGATGCAACGTGCGGCGCGTCTCGCTGGCGTGCTTTTCATCACTGCCACTGCATCGACAATGGCGGCGCAGGCGATCGTCGGACCGTTGCTGGAAAGTCGGGAGACGACAGGTAATCTTCAAGCGAACCTAGTTGCCTTGGCAGTTCTGCTGGAACTTGCCAATGCCCTTGCAAGCGCGGGGATTGCGATCGCGTTTTATCCTGTGCTGCGTCGCTGCGCGGAGATTGCCGCGACAGGCTATCTTGGGTTGCGCATCATTGAGGGCGCGACAGGCGTTGTCGCTGCGGCAATACTGGCCATGAGCGTCAAGGCCAGTGCCGCCGATACAGCGCTGGTGATCGCGTTGCATGATGCCGCGTTCCTGATGATCCTGCTCGTGTTTAGCATCGGAACCCTGTTGCTCTACCCGATGCTGTTTGTCTTTCGACTGGTCCCGCGCGTCTTGTCTCTCTGGGGGCTTATCGGTGGGCTAATGTTGCTGGTGTCGTGTGTTCTGATCCTGTTTGGCCAGATTAAAGTTGGCGGAACGACTGACCTAATCCTGTCCCTGCCAATCTGGATCAACGAAATGGCGCTGGCGATTTGGCTGCTGATACGCGGCCTGGATCTGACACATAGTGGATCGGAGGATCACCATGCAGACTGACGACCCACATATGCGGCGCACAGGTGTGATAGTTGGCGTGCTGTTCATTATTGCAACCGCATTTCTGTTTCTGGGCGAGGTGTTTTACAAATCTTACGTCGATGCGCCGGACGTGTTGTCCATAGCTGCGCAGAACAAGCCGGTGATCGTATTTGGCCTGATGATCGAACTGATCTGTATTCTGGCGATGCCCCTGATCGGGGCCTTCATTTTCCCTGTTCTGCGCCGTGTCAGCACCGGTTTGGCCCTGTCCTATTTCTTCTTCCGGTCGCTCGAAGGGGTCATCCTCACCAACGTGGCGCTGACCAACAAATTTGCGCTCTTGTCCTTAAGCGAGGCGCAGGTCGCAGGCGCGGACCCCGCGCTGGCCGAAGCCGCAGTAATGCTCATCAGAGCACAAAACCTCTGGGGTGACACGGCAGGCATGCTCTACAACATTATCTTCGCGCTTGGTGCCCTCTGCCTCTACGGAACGCTTTTTTATGCGCGGCTGGTACCACGCTGGATATCGGTTTGGGGGCTGATTGCGATAGCCATTCTGTTGCCTCTCGTTTTCGCGTCAATCTTCTTCACCCTGCCACCTACGGCAGCCCTGTTTCTGGTGCCGATTGCGGTGCAGGAAATGGTCATGGCGCTTTGGTTCATCTTTCGCGGGTTTGATTTTCAGGCGACGGAGGCGGGTAAGCTAGAAGCGGCAGAGGTGCCGGCATGACCCAGCCGCAAGCCCACTGCATAATTGTGCCGCGCCGCGGCGGGCCGGAGGTGATGCAGTGGGTGGCCAAAGACCTGCCAGACCCCGCACCGGGCGAAGTGCGCATACGGATCGAGGCGGTAGGGGTTTCGGCTTACGACGTCATGCTGCGCGGTCATTGGTTTCCAGGTTCGCCGTCTATGCCATACACGCCGGGCGAGGATTTCGTCGGGATCGTTGATCAACTTGGTGCAGGAGTTTATGGCTTTGAAGTGGGCCATCGCGTCGGCGGCTGGACGTTTGGAGATGCGGGTTGCTATACCGAATATCTGTGCCGTCCATCGCGTGATCTGGTGGTGGTGCCAGAAGGACTTGACCCTGCCACAGCTGTCGCATTGATCGTCAATTACCTCACAGCAAGTCTTGCACTACATCAGACTGCGCATGTCGGCAAAGGCGAACGGTTGCTTGTGCAGGGGGCCGGTGGCGGCCTGGGCGGCGCGCTGTTGCAGCTGGGTCGCGATGCGGGGCTGGACACTTATGGCTGTGATGCGACTAGCAAACAGGCTTTCATTGCAGCCGACGGGGCGCAGCCGATTGATTACCAGTCAGAGAATGTTGTCGCTCGAACGCATGCCCTGACCGATGGTGGTGCCGACATCGTGATTGATCTGATAGGTGGCGCGCGGCAATTGTTGCGGTCTTGGCGGGCGCTTCGCCCCGGGGGCAGGCTTTTAATGTTGGGGATGGTTGGCACTCTGCGGTCAGGCACATGGCTCATCGTGCCCAGCCTATTGCTGCTTGGGCTCTTCGCGGTCTGGCCGGGGCCGCGGCGCATGGCCAAGGGGCCCGGCATGGAAGACTACCCACGCGCCAATCCTGACTGGTATCGGGACACGCTGTCAGGGCTCTTTGAAAAGGCGCTCGGGGGGCAATTGACGCCGCGCATCGCGCATAAACTACCCTTGCGCGATGCAGCAAAGGCGCATGCGATGCTCGAGCGCGGAAACGTCTCGGGAAAGATTGTACTGATCGCTGCTGACGATGCGCCCACTTAGACCAATGAAAGGAAACGGCATAGATATACAGGAGAAATCAGCCGCAAAATTGGGGGCCTTGCGGGCATATTGGGGAGTGTCCTGTTGCTTGGTGTCTTTGCGTTCCTGTCGGTCTTTGTGGGCCTGGACACACTTGATGCGCAAGCCGCGTTGGAACGCTACCCGGATATCCGCGCTCTAGGCAGCGTCATTCTTCTATGAATTCCATCACGACATTCTCGGCCTTATGGCCACTGTCGACATACGCATGGGCCTGCGTGATCTGATCCAAGGGATAGACCTTGTCGATCACAGGTCTCAGCGCGCCAATCGCAGCTATCTCCGCAAGCAGGCGCATGTCTTCAACCGTCTCCGCCGCGACCCCTGCGTAGAATTTCCGGGCCCCCATCAAAGACCAAATTGGCGCTTTGATATTGTCGAGCAAGCTACCCGCTGCGACGACCCCACGTCCGTTTGGCCGCAACATCTGCCTGATCTTTGCCAAGGGCAACGCGCCGACCGTATCAAATACGACATCAAACGCTTCGCCCAAATCTGTGATGTCATTTTGCGTGTAATCCACCACGCGGTCCGCACCGATTGACGACACAAGCTCCAGACGGGCTGTGCTGCAAACACCTGTCACATGTGCCCCAAAGAACTTGGCAATTTGCACACCCATCGTACCAAGCACACCTGATGCCCCGATAATCAGCACAGCGTCACCCAATTTGACGTCGCCCTTACCGCGCAGGAAATGCAGGGCGGATGTGCCAGCGAAAGAAAGGGCCGCAGCCTGAGGGAAGGACAGGTTTTGGGGCTTATGCACCAACCGGCGTGAGAACAGTTCGATAACGACCGCCACATAAGGCCGACCTTCACAGTCGGTCCCTGGCCAAGTAGGCTGCGGTCTTTCTTAAGATATCGCGCTCGGCTTTCAACTTCGCTACTTCCCGTCTCAGGCTTCGTAGCTCTTCATCGTCAGGCTTCATTTGACCTTTGCCCGGAAACGCATTTGCACCACTTGATCCAAGCTCCCAGGTCCATCTGCGCTGACGTCAGACAGCCTTTTCAAGGGCGGATCAGACATTGCCCGGCGCAACGGATCATCTTCCTTCTGAAGATGCCTGAATGCCTTCAAGGGGTCAGTTCGCATACCACCATGCTGTTTGGACGAGGGATCGAACGCCCGCTTGTCATCAGACCGCGCGTTGATCTAGGTGAGGTGTCGCATCGCTTCTTGCACCCCACCTGTGGAATGCGGGACATCTGCCTGTTTCAGCCCCATTTCAACCCCGGCAAGGGTTGCGATCAACATCAGGTCGTTAATGTCTCCAAGATGGCCGATCCGGAACACCTTGTCCGCCACCTTGGACAACCCATTGCCCAGCGACACATCATAATGCGCCAGCGTTGTGGCACGAAACATGTCCGCGCTGTGGCCCTCTGGCAATTTTACCGCCGTAAGGACCCCACTTTCCTGACCTTGGGTGGCACAGAGCACCTCGAGCCCCCATTTGCGCACGGCCGCACGAGCTGCTGCACCGTGTCGCGCGTGCCGGGCAAAAACATTGTCGAGCCCTTCTTCGTGCAGCATATCAATGGCTTCGTTCAGCCCATAAAGCAGGTTTGTCCCCGGCGTATATGGAAAATAGCCCGTTTTGTTTGGGCCAACCATCTCGGCCCAGTCCCAATATGACCTTTGCAGTCGGGCGGTCTTATTGGCTGCCATCGCCTTTGCGCTTGCGGCCACAAATGACAGGCCCGGCGGCAACATCAGCCCTTTTTGAGAGCCGGACACCGTGACATCCACCCCCCATTCGTCATGGCGATAGTCAATTGATGCTAGACCAGAAATGGAATCGATCATCAACAGGGCAGGGTGCCCGGCTTTGTCGATCGCCCTGCGCACCTGCGCAATTGGCGACACAGACCCGGTGGAGGTCTCGTTATGCACAACGCAGACCGCCTTGATCTCCTGCGCTGTGTCATCAGCGAGGTAGGCCTCGATCTGGTCGGGATCGGCGCCGCCGCGCCAGTCCCCTTCGATCAGCTCGGCTTTCAGGCCTATTTTATCGGCCAGTCTTTTCCACATGGTCGCAAAGTGGCCGGTCTCATACATCAAAACGCGATCCCCCGGTGACAGGGTGTTGACCAATGCCGCCTCCCAGGCCCCGGTCCCGGAAGCGGGGTATATGAAGACATGGCCTTCGGTCTTGAAGATCGACTTCATGCCTTCCAGCGCACGCAGACCAACCTTGGCAAAATCGGGCCCACGGTGGTCGATGGTCTGTTGGCTGATCGCGCTGAGGATGCGGTCTGGCACAGCGCTTGGTCCGGGGATCTGCAGAAAATGGCGGCCAGCTTTTCTCATGACGTCAGGTCTCACAATCAGGGTGTTTAAGTGGGTTTGGCCAAACGGCTTCTTCCAGAGGTTCCAGTTTTTTTGTTGCCGCAACGTAATTTTGAATTCATAATTATGTCAAACGAAAAGAAGTCTCACTTACACTGGGCAGATTATGCAGCAACTCTCCAACGCCTTGAAGAAACGTGTTCAAGGTGACGTCATGTTCGACAGCTTTTCGCGCGGACGCTATGCAACGGATGCGTCTCTCTATCAGATGATGCCGCTGGGCACACTGTTACCTAAATCCGAAGACGACATTCGCGCGGCCATTGACATCGCGAGCGAGCAGGGCGTGCCGCTCTTGGCACGTGGTGGCGGAACATCGCAATGCGGGCAGACGGTGAACAATGCATTGGTTCTCGATAACACCCAGTATTTCAACGATATTCTGGAGCTTGATGTCGAAGGTATGCGCTGCGTCGTGCGCCCCGGGATTGTGCTGGACGAATTGAACCGCGCGCTCAAACCACATGGGTTGTGGTTTCCTGTCGATGTCTCCACCGCATCGCGCGCGACCATTGGCGGGATGGCCGGCAACAATTCTTGCGGGGGCAAATCACTGCGTTACGGCATGATGCGTGACAATGTTCTTTCCATTGAGGGGTTTCTGGCGGACGGCAGCAAACACCGTTTTGGTCCTGTAGGCGCTGATAGCCCGGCGGAATTCGCCGCGCTGCAAGAATTTCTGCTGAAACTGGGCGCGCGCGAGGCCGCCGAGATCGACGCGCGGTTCCCTGATGTGATGCGCCGGGTAGGTGGCTATAACATCGATGCGCTGGTGCCGATGGATGCCGCCAATAACCTCGCCCATCTGCTGGTGGGTTCGGAAGGGACCTTGGCCTATTCAACCGCGATTGAACTAAAGCTCTGGCCGATCCTGCCGCATAAGGTGCTGGGGGTTTGCCATTTCCCGACCTTCCATCAGGCGATGGATGCCGCGCAGCATCTGGTCAAACTGAACCCGCAAGGTGTTGAACTTGTGGACGCCACAATGATCGCGTTGGCCCGCGACATCCCGCTTTTCCGCGACACTATTGATGCCTTCGTGACCGGCAAGCCGGACGCGCTTCTCTTGGTTGAATTTGCCGAGGAAGACAGCAGCAAGCACCCACAAAAACTGAAAGAACTCGAAGAGGTCATGGGGGACCTTGGGTTTTCATGGGACAAGACCGGAAAGAACTGGGGAGGTGTAACAGCTGTGCCTGACCCCAGGATGCAGGCGCGGATCGCGGACCTGCGCAGCTCTGGTCTGAACATCATGATGTCGATGAAATCCGATGGCAAACCGGTGTCATTTGTCGAGGATTGCGCTGTCGCATTGCCGGACCTTGCGGCGTACACCGCCGGCCTGACAGAGATTTTTGAGAAACATGGCACCCGCGGCACCTGGTACGCCCATGCCTCGGTCGGGTGCCTGCATGTGCGCCCCATCCTGAACCTCAAGCTGGATCAGGACGTCAAGAAAATGCGCGCGATTGCGCAAGAGTGCTTTGATCTGGTCGCGCGCTACAAAGGCTCGCACTCTGGCGAGCACGGCGATGGGCTGGTCCGGTCAGAGTTTCATGAAAAGATGTTTGGACCCCGCATGGTGGCCAGTTTTGCCGAGGTAAAACAGCGCTTTGATCCCGACGGCCTGTTCAATCCGGGAAAGATCGTCGATCCGCCCAAAATGGATGACCGGTCGCTCTTTCGCTATGGTCCTGACTATACAGTGCCAGATTTTCAGACCGGGTTGGATTGGTCGGAATGGACCGGTAGCGGTGGCGGGTTTCAAGGCGCTGTAGAGATGTGCAACAACAACGGCGCCTGCCGCAAGTTGAAGGGCGGCGTGATGTGCCCTTCTTTCCGGGTGACGCGCAAGGAAAAGGACCTGACGCGGGGTCGTGCCAATTCACTTCGTCTGGCCATCTCGGGACAGTTGGGGCCAGATGCGCTGACCTCGGGCCAGATGGCCGAAACAATGAAGCTTTGCGTCTCCTGCAAGGGGTGTAAACGCGAATGTCCGACAGGCGTTGATATGGCGCGGATGAAGATCGAGGTGCAGGCGGCGCGGATCAAGCAGAACGGCCTTAGCCTGCACGACCGATTGGTCGCCTATTTGCCGCGCTACGCTCATCGGGCGGCGCGGGTGCCGGCGTTGATGAACATGCGCAACAACGTGCCGGGCCTTGCCAGAATGACAGAAAGGCTGACCGGATTTACCGCCACGCGCGACTTGCCCCGGTGGCATGCACGGCCTTTCAAAGACGGCGAGGTCGCTGCACCACAAGACCCGGGCGCGGTGCTCTTCGCGGACACGTTCAACCGGTATTTTGAACCGGAGAACCTGCGCGCGACAATCAAGGTGCTGAAGGCCGCGGATGTGCCTGTGCATGTGGCGGCGGCCCCTCACGGTGAACGCCCCTTGTGCTGCGGCCGCACATTTCTGTCTGCTGGTCTCGTTGACGAGGCCAGGCAGGAGGCGCAACGCCTTGTCGATGCGTTGCTGCCATTTGTGCAAAAAGGCATCCCGATCATCGGACTGGAGCCCAGCTGCCTGCTGACATTGCGTGATGAAATCCCTGCCTTGCTGCCCGGCAAGGCAACCGAAGTTCTGGCCCAAAATGCCCGCATGCTTGAGGAGTTCATCGCAGATCAGGATGAAAACCCGGATTTCCAGCTTTCTCTGACGTCGCCGGCTCCCAAAGTACTGCTGCATGGCCATTGCCACCAAAAGGCGATGGGCGTGATGTCCTCGATAGAGAAAGCCCTTGCGCGGCTGCCCGATACAGAGGTCGAGGTGATAGAGACCAGCTGTTGCGGCATGGCGGGTGCCTTTGGCTATGGCGTTGAAACGCACGAAGTATCGCGCAGAATGGCAGAACTTGATCTTGTGCCCGCTGTGCGAGAAGCAGCACATGACACGTTAATCGTTGCGGATGGCACATCCTGTCGTCATCAGGTGGCCGATTTGACGGAACGAAAACCTATTCATATCGCGCGTTTGCTGGAACGCGCACTGACCGATTGAGGTAAGGCGATGGCATTGCAGACATCACAGACAATCATGCGCAAGTCCTTGCATCATGAACTGGTGGATCGCCTTCAGACCCTTATCATCAACTCCGAATTGAAGCCCGGCACCAAAGTTCCGGAAAAGCAACTTTGCGACCGGTTTGGCGTGTCGCGCACCCCGCTGCGCGAGGCGCTGAAGGTGCTGGCATCCGACGGGTTGGTCCGGCTGGAGCCGAACCGTGGCGCATGGGTAACGCAAGTGACCCAAGCAGAGGTCGAAGAGGTGTTTCCCGTGCTGGGTGCGCTTGAGGCATTGTCGGGCGAATTGGCCTGCAAGCATATCACCGACGCTGAAATCAAACAGATACGCAAGCTGCATGCCCAGATGATCCAAGGCTATGAGCGCCGTGACTTGGGCGCCTATTTCAACACCAACCAAAAGATCCACCGCGCGATCCTGATGGCCGCGCGCAACGGGACACTGATCACCTCTTGTCAGGCGTTGTCGTTGCGCATGCAGCGCGCGCGCTATTTGGCCAACATGTCAGACGGTCGCTGGTTTGAAGCGGTGCAGGAGCATGAAAAAATCCTGCAATACCTTGTCGCAAGGGATGGCCCGAACCTCGCGGCCACCTTGCTCCGCCATATGGACGCAAAGCGGGTCTCTGTCGTGAACTGGCTCAAATCGCAATCGGCCGCCGACCTCGGGTAGCGACCGGTCGACCCACTGCTCAAACACATTCGCGGAAGCTTTGGTGACACGGGACCAATCCGCCTATTGGCCAGATTGATCTCTCCGGGATCAGCCTCTATGCCAAGCGGGACCTCAAAATATGGAGCCGCTCAATGTCCGACTATGTTATCCCCACGCCACCCGTCACGTCGATCCCTGTCGCATCGGGCGGCACATTTCCTGTGCGCCGGGTCTATTGCATTGGCCGCAACTATGCCGCGCATGCCATTGAGATGGGTCATGATCCGGACCGCGAGCCGCCTTTCTTCTTTCAAAAGAACCCCAATAATCTCGACACCACAGGGGAATTCCCGTACCCGCCACACACCTCAGATGTTCATCACGAAGCTGAATTGACCGTCGTCCTGAAATCCGGCGGGACGAACATCCCGGTCGAGAGCGCCTTGGATCACGTCTATGGCTATGCGCTGTCGTTGGACATGACCCGCCGGGATCTTCAGGGAGAGATGAAAAAGGCCGGTCGTCCGTGGGAGATCGGCAAGGCGTTTGAACGCTCTGCCCCGATCGGACCGGTCCATACCGTTGATGCGGTCGGCCACCTTGATGCAGGTGCAATCACGCTGAAGGTCAACGGGGAACTGCGCCAAGCGGGTGATCTTAATCAGCTGATCTGGAAGACACCCGAAATGATCTCTTATCTGTCGGAATACTTTGAGCTGGCGGCGGGTGATGTGATCATGACCGGAACCCCCTCTGGCGTTGGTCCCGTGGTCAAAGGCGATGTGATGGAGGTCGAAATCTCGACGCTAGGCAAGCTGTCCGTGACCGTGACCTGAATTCTTGATCTGTACCCCCGCGGCGATAGGGCCGCCTCACGGGCTCCGATTCTGCGAGTGTATCAGGGGTCTGGTCGCGGCGCGTCAATCAAGCCTTTCCAAGGTGGTCTCGTCAAGTGACGGCAGGATGCGTCTGTAGACCGAAATCAGGTGCTGCCGCATGCATTGCGCGGCAAATTCGCTGTCATTGTTTTCGATCGCCTGCGCGATCAGATTGTGCTCCAGAAAGCTCGAGTAGTCCTTTGGCGGCTTGATGGATGTGCGAGGCTGGCCCCAAACCATGGACCGCCGCACCACGTTGAGCGTCTCAAAGTAGTACAGGAAGAGTTTGTTTTTTGCGCCGCGTGCAATCGCGAAATGAAACTTGTTGTCCCAAGCTTCATAACTGCGCCAGTCGGGGGCGTCACGGCACCCTTCTGTGCAGGTCCGGATCTCTTCGCGATCAATCTGGGTGCTATGTATCGCGGCAAGGCGCGCCAGTTCCGGCTCAATGGCTAGCCGGACGGTCGCGACCTGCGGAGGGGTCACCTGATCGCGCAGGTATGAGATGTCTTCAAGGTTCAGAATCGGACGTTCACCGACAAACGTGCCGCGGCCGACGTGGCGCCAAATCAGCCCCCGCGATTCGAGCTTTGCCAGCGCGCGCCGCAATTGATTGCGCGAAACCCCAAGCGTCGCGCACATCTCCCGCTCCGGTGCCAACCGGTCGTTATGGGTATAGCCATCAGAGGCAATCATTTGCCTGATGCGGAGCACAAGACTCTCGGTGTTTGTCATCGCATACCACCCAATCAGTGAATTGGTCAGTTGATTTCACGGCCCAGAGCGCCCTTTGTCAATACAGGCAGAGTTGCTGACCATGAACCTGCAAGTCTCTACAGCCGGACAGCAAGTCGCAGAAACAGCCATTCTGGCGGCGGTCCGCGATGGCGCTCTGAGGGAGAAAAATATGAAGCTGGCGACACTTTCAATCGAGGGGAAACCCATCGCAGCGGTAGAAATTGGAAACGGACGCTGGCTCGATATCGCGATGGCGGGTGGGTCTTCCGCAAGCCTGCAGGCCGTGATCAAAGAGGGCGACAGCGCCGTCGCGGCCCTGAGTGATCTGGTGTCGCAAGCGCAGAACGGCGCACACAAGGACGCGGTGGTCACTAACCCCGTGCTGATGGCGCCACTTCCTCAGCCGCTAAAGAATGTATTCTGCGTAGGGCGCAACTACGCCGAGCACATCGCCGAAGGTGACCGGGCGCAGAAGCAAAAGGTTGGTGTCACCGACCACCCGGTATTCTTCACCAAGCCGCCAACATCGATTGTTGACCCCGATGGCGACATCCTGCTTTTTCCGGAGGTCTCTGAGGCCATCGACTACGAGGTCGAACTGGCGATCATTATCGGCAAACCGGGGCGCAACATCTCGAAAGAGAACGCTTACAAGCATATTTTCGGGTATACCATCCTGAACGACATCACCGCGCGCGATGTGCAGCGCCGCCACGGTGGGCAATACTTCAAAGGCAAGGGTTTTGACGGGTCTTGCCCGCTTGGCCCGTGGATCGTGACCGCAGATGCAATCAGCGACCCGCACAAGCTTTCGATTGGCTTGAAGGTCAACGGCGAGCAACGCCAGGATGGCACGACGGCGGATATGATCTTTGATATCCCGACGCTCATTGCCTCTTTGTCGGCGGGTCTGACACTGGAACCTGGTGACATCATCGCAACCGGTACGCCCTCTGGAGTGGGTTACGCGATGGACCCGCCACGCTTTCTGACATCCGGTGACACTGTGGTCTGCGATATCGCAGAAATCGGTCAGCTGACGAACTCCGTGCGCGTCGCCTAATGCGGGCTTCGGCCCATAAACACCGAAGAACCAACACGAACTTTAACCAGGGGAGGAGACCCAAAATGACAACTAGAAGAACCTTTACAAAGATGCTTGCCGCGATCCCGATGGCCGGCGTTCTAAGCACCGGGGCAATGGCACAGGAATTGCGTGACATCACGTTTGTCCAGCCAAGCCCATCGGCCATCAACTCGTTTCCAGTCTTTGTGGCGATCGGAGAGGGCTATTTCGCAGAAGAAGGCCTCAACGTCACTGTAGAGGCCATCAATGGCTCAGGCGCCGTCATTCAGGCATTGTCGGCTGGTCAGGCGCAATTCGGACGCCCCGGTCCCGGTCCGATCATTGCGGCACGGTCGCGCGGTGTGGATGTGGTGCATATCTATAATGTCGCAGCGCGCAGCAACTTCGGGATTGCGGTGCAGGAAGGCTCTGACATCCAGGATATCGAAGGTTTGCGCGGCAAGGTGATTGGCACCGGAACCGCTGACGGCGCGGAGGTGGGCTTTGCCCGCAACGTCATGTCGAGCGCAGGCATGGCCGCGGGAACCGACTTCGAGTTCCTGACCGTGGGTGATGGTGGCCCCGCAACGGCTGCTTTCCTCAATGATGAGATCGTCGCCTACTCTGCCTCAACCGCAGATACAGCGATCCTCAATCAGCGCGGCATGGCGGTGCGTGATATCACGCCCGCAGAGTTTGGGCGCTTCTTTGGGAACGGCATCGCAACGATGGGGGACATCATCGAAAACGACCGCGAACTGGTCGAAGCATGGAGTCGCGCGTTTGCCAAAGGGCATGCGTTCGCACTCGATGAGGCCAATCGCGAGACGGTGCTGAAGCACCTTGCAGATGGCAACCCGCAGGAAGGTGAGGACAAGGAATTCCAGTCCGCTCTCTTTGATGCGGTTCGGTCCAAGACCATCCCGACCGACATGAGCAATGGCTTGGGCTGGTACCCTGCCGAGGTCTGGGCCGAATGGCAGGACGCACTGGTGAGCGGCGGCGAGATTGCTGCCCCACTTGATGATCTGAGCGCTGCGTGGACCAACGAGTTTGCGGCAATCGGCGCTGCAGCGGTCGACGGATGAGCACTGCTTTGGCCTACAAGGAAACCGGCGCACCTTTGGGTGCGCCGGTCTACGAACTGAACCGTGTAAGCAAAACCTATGCCCGCAATCTGGTCGTCGCACTAGAAGACGTTGATTTGACCTTGCGCCATGGTAGCTTCACCTCTGTGATCGGGTCGAGCGGCTGTGGCAAATCCACACTGCTCAAGATCATGGCTGGACTTATTCCCCCCACGCAGGGCCGCGTCGTCCTGCAAGGCGAACCCGTCACTGGACCGCGCCGTGATATTGGTATGATGTTCCAGCAAGCGACGCTTTTTCCCTGGAAAACAGCTGTCGAGAATATTCTGCTGCCAATTGAAATTCGCGATGGCAAAGCCGCCGCCAAAGCGGCCCTGGGCCGTGCCAACAAGCTTTTGGATATGGTTGGTCTACAGGGGTTTGAAAACGTCTACCCCAACGAACTTTCAGGCGGCATGGCGCAACGGGCCTCCATTTGCCGGATGCTGATCACCGAACCAGCAGTTTTGTTGCTGGACGAGCCGTTCAGCGCGCTTGATGAGCTGTCCCGTGACATGATGAATATGGAGCTTCAGCGGATTTGCCGCGAGCAAGACGCCACGGCCTTTCTGGTGACCCACTCGATCCAGGAGGCGGTGATCCTGTCAGACGAAATCGTGGTGATGAAGCCGCGCCCGGGTCGCGTTGCCGAGATCGTGAAAGTCGATCTGCCGCGTCCGCGCACGCTTGAGATGATGACGACCCCGAAATTCGGCGAAATCGTCGAATACATTCGCGGGCAACTGGATAAGGGAGAAGACATGTGACCGATCTCACGAACAATCCATCGTCTGCTGACAGTGCCGATTACGGTGAAGATACCGTCTGGGTGCAAGAAATCGCATTCATCGACTCTGTCCCGCGCTGGATCGCGATGACCTTTGTTTTTCTGGTGTTCATTGGCACATGGCAATTCGTGACGAGCTTTGGCTTCGTCTCACCCATCATCCTGCCCACGCCATTGGAAACGCTCCTGGACATGATCTTTGTGGGTAAGAACCTTGTGACCGGTGGCTACATGCTCACCTCACTGTGGATCACCATGCTGGAGGTGTTTTACGGCTTTGCGCTGGCCATTGCCATTGGCTTTACGCTTGGTGTTCTGGTCGGTGAAACCGCCTTTGGTGAAAAAGCTGTCATGCCCTATCTGGTTGCGATCGACACGATGCCGAAAGTGGCATTTGCGCCGCTCTTTGTGGCGTGGCTGGGCTTTGGCATTGAATCCAAAGTGGCCCTTGCCGCCTTCATCGCAACCTTCCCGATTGTGGTTGGAACCGCCGCCGGGCTTCACGCCGCTGACGAAAATGCGCGAATGCTGTTCAAGACAATGGGTGCCACCCGCATGCAGACCCTGATCAAGATGAAGCTGCCCATGGGGCTGCCGCAGATTTTCACGGGCTTGAAAATTGGGGCCGTCGGCGTGATGGCCGGTGCGATTACCGGTGAATTTCTCGGAGGTGGCAAGGGGTTTGGTGAATTGATCCGCATCGCGGCGTCACAGCTGAACACGCCACGCGTCTTCTCGTTGATCTTTTATCTCAGCTTTGTGGGCCTTGCGCTTTACCTTGTGGTGCAGTTCACGCAGCGCAAGGTCGTGTTCTGGCACAAGGAACGCGTAGGGTCCCATGATGGCTGACGAGGCGCCAATCAGCCCCGAGGCGCTGCGCAATTTCGTGGCGCAGGCGCTGGGCTCCCAAGGTGTACCAAAGGGGGATGCGGCCAAAGTCGCCTCCCTCATGGTCGAGGCCGATATCTGGGGTTACGCGACACATGGCGTGTTTCGCTTGCGACAATATCTCGCCCGTCTGGCAGGCGGCGGCTGCAACCCGACCCCAACTGTCACCGTGGCGCATGAAACTGCGGCCACCGCCGTGGTCGACGGGGACAACGGATTGGGCCATCTGGCAATGGCTACGGCGCGTGACTTGGCGATCAAAAAGGCACGCGAGGCGGGAATTGGCTGGGTCGGTGTGCGCCGGGGCAACCACGCGGGCCCGCTTGCGCTCTATGTGCGACCGCAGGCCGAGGCAGGCTTGCTCGGCATGGCCGCTGCCGTGGGCAGTGCCAACCACGTGCCTCCCTATGGCGGTTCAGACCTTCTTTTGGGCACCAACCCCATTGCCTTTTCAGCGCCGGGTGATGGCACTGATCCTTTTGTTTTCGACATGGCGACAACCGTGGCCGCCATGGGCAAGATCAAGACACTATTACAGCAGGGGCAACCCATGCCCGAAGGATGGATGGTTGGTCGCGATGGGCAACCGCTGACCGACCCGGCCCGCAAGTCCGATGGCTTTCTGCTGCCCATCGGCGGACCCAAGGGCTTTGGTCTATCGGTCGCGATTGGTCTGATGGCCGGTGTTCTGAATGGCGCGGCTTTTGGCGCGGACGTTGTGGATTTCACCAGCGACACCACATCTGCGACTAACACGGGGCAGTTTGTGATGGCGCTTGATCCTGCGGCCTTCGGGATCGCAGATTTCGGACAGCGCGCGGAGCGTGTGTTTGACGAAATGCGCGCCTCTGCGCCCTTGCCGGGGCATGATGCCGTGCGCCTGCCCGGAGAAGGCAAGACTGCGGCGGCCCAAGGCCGCATTGACCGCGGCCTTGACCTCAAGCCCGCCTTGCGGCGCGATCTGGAGGCGCTTGCAACGGAATACGGTCTCGCCGCGTCACTCACCTGATTGCAGAGAGGCATTGGGCCCAACATTGGCGCAGCGCGTTGACTTCAAAGCCCTCAGAGCAGAGATTTCGCAATGACATATCAGGCAGGAACCCCGATTGCGGAGATCGGTATCCGGGCACCACAGCAAAAGCAGCATGTGAATGTGGCCGCCATCTTGCGGTGGCCCTGACATCGAAAACAGCAGGCGCGGCGAACGGCGGCCTGATAGGAGTAGGAGGATTTTCCTTGGAAGATAGTTTGAAAGCTCTGATCGCACCACATGCGGGCGATTTGCCAGCCATCGGGGCGCCGGGACGTGCATGGCTGAGCTATGACGGATTGCGGGGGTTGACCCAAGAGGTTGCCGCGAGCCTCCACGGTATGGGGATCGACGCCAGTGATCGTGTGGCGATCGTGCTGCCCAACGGGCCGGAAATGGCCACCGCCTTTGCCGCCATCGCGCAGGTCGCGACGACCGCGCCGCTCAATCCTGCCTACCGCGAGGGCGAATATGCCTACTACCTTGAGGACCTGAAGGCCAAGGCGTTGCTGGTGGAGGCAGACGACGACGGTCCTGCGTTCCACGCCGCCAAGAAACTGGGCATGGCCGTGATCCGACTGTCGGTGCCCGAGGGGGCAGCTGCGGGTTATTTTGTGCTGTCATCGGACCTGACCGGAGAGGCTGCGCGCGCGCCTGTGGCCGATGATGTGGCGCTGATCCTGCACACGTCCGGCACCACCTCGCGCCCTAAAATAGTGCCATTGCTGCAATCGAACGTGGCGGCCTCTGCGGTGCATATCCGCGACAGCCTGCAACTGACGCCCGCGGACCGCTGCATGAACGTCATGCCGCTGTTCCATATTCACGGGCTGATCGCGGCGGTCTCCGCCTCGCTGGCGGCGGGCGGGTCAATCTTCTGTACACCGGGCTTTAATGCCCTGAATTTCTTTTCAACGATGGATGAGGCCGCGCCAACCTGGTTCACAGCCGTGCCGACCATGCATCAGGCGATCCTGACCCGCGCAGACCGCAACGCCGATGTCATTGCCAAGCAACCGCTGCGCTTCCTGCGGTCGTCCTCTGCCTCCTTGCCTGCACAAGTGATGGTGCAGTTGCAGGACACCTTTGGCGCACCCGTCATTGAAGGCTACGGCATGACCGAAGCGGCCCACCAGATGGCCTCCAACCCGCTGCCGCCGCGCGCGCAAAAGCCGGGTGCGGTGGGTGTGGAAGCGGGGCCATTGGTGCGGACCGCCCACGAGACCGAGGACCGTTTGGTGGACGGCACGGGCGAAGTGGTGATTTCGGGGCCGAACGTCACGCCTGGCTATGAAAGCAACCCCGAGGCTAACGCCAAGAGTTTCTTTGAGGCCGACGGCGCGCGCTGGTTCCGCACCGGCGACCAGGGTGCGTTTGATGAGGACGGGTATCTGCACCTCACGGGGCGGCTCAAGGAGATCATCAACCGGGGCGGCGAGAAGATCAGCCCGCTGGAGGTGGACAGCGTGCTGTTGGATCATGCCGACATCGCGCAGGTCGTGGCCTTCGCGCTGCCGCATCCCAAGCTGGGGGAAGAGGTGGCGGCGGCGGTAGTCCTGAAGGAAGGTGCCAACACGACAGCGCGCGCGATCCGTGATTTTGCCGCCGAACGCATGGCGGATTTCAAAGTGCCGCGCAAAGTGATTATCATGGACGAAATCCCGAAAGGGGCCACAGGCAAGATACAACGCATTGGTCTCGCCGAGAAACTTGGCCTTGCAGAGAAAGCCTGAGCCCATGAAAATCTGCATATTCGGTGCCGGGGCGATCGGCGGCTATATGGGGCTAAAGCTCGCTCAGGCGGGCGCGGATGTGTCCCTTGTGGCGCGTGGCCCGCATCTTGCGGCGATGAAATCCAGAGGCTTGACGCTGATCGAGGCGGATGATGAGCGGCAAACAGTACAGGTCACGGCAAGCGACAATCCCGCGGACCTTGGCCCGCAAGACTATGTGATCGTCACGCTCAAGGCCCATTCGGTGCCGCCCGTGGTCGCGAAGATGCAGCCGTTGATCGGGCCGAACACCACCATCGTGTCCGGCGTGAACGGCGTGCCGTGGTGGTATTTCCACAAGATCGGCGGGGCGCTTGAGGGCACCCGGCTGACGACCGTGGACCCCGGCAATGCACAATGGGACGGTTTCGGCCCTGACCGCGTGCTTGGCTGCGTCGTCTATCCGGCAGCGGAAGTCTCTGAACCCGGCACGATCAAACATATCGAGGGCAACCGGTTCTCTTTGGGCGAGCCGGACGGCGCAAAATCCGACCGCGCGGTGGCGCTCTCCAAAGCGCTCATGGCGGCGGGTCTCAGGGCGCCGGTGCGACCGCGGCTGCGCGATGAGATATGGGTGAAGCTCTGGGGTAATCTGTCGTTCAACCCGATTTCCGCACTCACCCATGCCACGCTCGACGTGCTGTGCACCGATGAGGGGACCCGCTTGGTGGCGCGTAACATGATGCTTGAAGCGCAGACCATCGCTGAAAAACTGGGCGTCAAATTCCCCATCGACGTGGACCGCCGGATTGATGGCGGTGCTGCCGTGGGCGCACACCGGACCTCGATGCTGCAAGACCTCGACATGGGCCGCCCGATGGAAATCGACGCGCTGGTGGGCTCCGTGCAGGAACTGGGCCGCGTGACCGACACGCCCACCCCCACCATCGACACCGTTCTCGCGCTGGCAAAACTGAGGGGGCGCACTGCCGGGTTGTATAGTTAGGTGACCCATGATGGTGGGTCGCTGCATTCATAGGTGGCCAGACGCGCGCAATCCCGAGCCGACCCCGCGAAAGCCATGGTGAATTGCACGATCTTCGCAAGCCCCCCCCGGCCGGTCCTTCAATCTCGACCGTATGTCAAAATGCGGACTTTCAGCCTCGCATTGGGCGACATCGCGAAAGGAGATCTGGAAGGCGATCTGTGCGCGTGGCGGGCGCAGCCGCCAACGGTCCAGGGTGCAGCCACTGTCCTGACCCCAAGTAGCCGTTTTCATTTGGGCGCGGTCACCGTGATACCATCAACGAGTGCGAGATTACATTTCGCAGAATTGTGTCGATGCTTTGCCAATTCCCGGTATTCCGGGTCGGCAAGCCACTCCTTGGCTTTGGTCCGACTGGGAAACTTCATGACAACCGTTTTCGGAAAGCCCCATTCACCTTCAACCACAGTTGTCTCGCCGCTTGTCGTCGCAAGGAGCTCTCCACCATGTCGTTGAAAGATCGGCATGAAACCCGCGAGATAAGATCGATATCTCACCTCATCATATATCTCGAGTTGCCCTATCACATACGCTGCCACCGCATTCCTCCACGCATTGGTTTAACGCAATGGTAACACGGAAATTTCGACGGAAGCATTTTTTTGATAGCCGAATTTCCACTGACGGAGCCTGACGGCCTTCCGCAAATTTCGAGTTAAGCCAATGCGGCTGCATTTTTTTTGGGTATCTCGCTTTTATCTTTGGCGTTAGCCTTCCGGTCGGGAGGATTTCTGAATGAATGCAGAGCGCTATCAGATGCTGATCAACGGCGCATGGGTCGATGCATCGGATGGCGCGCGGTTTGACAGCCAGAACCCCGCCACCGGCACTGTCTGGGCCACCGTGCCGGAAGCAACACCAGCCGATGTTGACCGTGCAGTGCAAGCAGCTGATGCAGCACTGGCGGGCCCTTGGGGCGCAATGACGCCAACGGCGCGCGGCAAATGTCTGGCAAGGCTGGCCGATCTGCTGGCGGCCAATTCAGAACAGATTGGCCGGATCGAGACCACCGACACCGGCAAGATGTTCAAGGAAACCGCCTGGCAGGCAACTTACATTGCCGAATATCTGCATTTCTACGCCGGTGCTGCCGACAAAATTCAAGGCGAGACACTGCCCATCGATAAACCGGACATGTTCGTCTTTATCGACCGCGAGCCGATTGGCGTCGTGGCTGCCGTGATCCCCTGGAACAGCCAGATGTTTCTCAGCGCCGTCAAGATCGGCCCCGCTCTGGCCGCTGGAAACACGATTGTGCTGAAGGCGTCAGAGCACGCATCTGCGCCGCTCTTGGCTTTCGGCAAACTGGTGGCAGAGGCGGGCATTCCTGATGGTGTTGTCAATATTGTCACCGGCGGACCGGGTTGTGGCGCTGCGCTGACGACACACCCGCTTGTTGCCAAGATCGCCTTTACTGGCGGCCCGACGGCCGCACGCCATATCATGCGCAACGCGGCAGAAAACTTTGCCGAAGTGTCACTGGAGCTTGGTGGGAAATCCCCATTTATCGTCTTTGACGACGCTGATCTGGAAAGTGCCGTCAACGGCGCTGTCGCGGGGATATTTGCGGCCACCGGGCAAAGTTGCGTCGCAGGTTCGCGGCTTTATTTGCACGAAGACATCGCGGATGCCTTTCTTGAAAAAATGGTTGCGATTGCAAAGAACATTCGCATTGGTGACCCACAGGCCGACGAGACGGAAATGGGGCCACTTTGCACCCAAGGCCAATTGGACCACATCGAGGCGCAGGTCGCACTGGCACTGAAAGAAGGCGGCAGGGTGCTGGCCGGTGGCAACCGGGCCGGTCTGGATGGGCTCTATTATCAGCCCACCATCATTGACTGCCCGCGTCAGGACATGACGATTGTCGATACCGAACTGTTTGGGCCGGTCCTTGCGGTGCAGCGCTTCAAAACCGAAGATGAGGTCGTGGCGCTTGCCAATGACACGCGGCACGGGCTTGCTGCTGGCATATTCACCCGCGATTCCGCGCGGTCCCTGCGGATGTCCCGACAGGTCAGGGCCGGGATCATCTGGGTCAATACTTACCGTGCCATCAGCCCGATCGCGGCCTTCGGCGGCCTCAAGGCCAGCGGTTACGGGCGCGAGGCCGGCCTGCAGGCGGTCTATGGTTACACGCGACCAAAGACCGTCTGGATGAACATGTCAGACGCGCCCATCGCCAACCCATTCAAACCAAGGTGAGACCATGAAATTTCAACTCGCGATCAATATGGAACGGATGAATGACACCACATCGATGACGGATGTCCGCGACCATGTCCTTGAGATGGTCAAACGGGCAGACAAAGCCGGATTTGAAGTCGTCTGGGCGGCAGAGCATCACGCGCTTGAGATGACAATTGCGCCAAATCCGTTCCAGTTGATGACATGGTGGGCGACGCATACCAGCAATATCCGTGTCGGCTGCGGTGTGGCCAATGCCTCTTACTGGCACCCCATCAATCTGGCCGGAGAGGCGGCGATGGTTGACCTGTTGTCAGACGGGCGGCTGGAACTGGGTCTGGGGTCAGGCGCCTATCAGCGCGAATTCGACCGGATGCATCCCGGACTTGACCAGAAAGACAGCCACCAATTCATGCAGGAGATGCTGCCGCTGGTGCGCAAGCTGTGGAAAGGCGATGTCGCACACGATGGGGTGAAGTGGCAATTCCCCACGGCAACCTCCTGTCCCAAACCCTTGCAGGATGAAGTGCCGATGTGGGTCGCGGCCAGATCGCCAGGCACCTTTGACTATGCCGTTGCCAATGATTGCAACGTCATGTGCTGGCCTTTGACCATGCCAATGGCGGAAGCCGTGAAATACAAGGCCCTGCTTGATGAGGCGATCGCCAAGGCAGGCGGCTGGAACCGGACCTTTGCGCTGATGCGCCACACGGCCGTCTATGAGACACAGACCGACAGGAATGCCGTGCTGAGTGCGGTGCGCAGCGCCCTTGGCCGCTTTGGCAATCTGATGATGAAAAAGGGCGATGTGATAAACGGATTTCCCGAAGTAGTGCCGCTTGAAGAATTGGAAGGCAACGTCAGGGTGAAACCCGAGATGCTGGAAGAAAACCTGGCCTTCGGGTCACCGCAAGAGGTCATTGGCAAGCTGAAAGCCTATGAAGATCTGGGTGTTGACGCCTTCATCTACTATGCCTCGATGGGGTTGGACATGGAGGTGCAGAAACGCTCTTTGGATCTGTTCATCAACAAAGTCATGCCGGAGTTCGCGTGATGCCCGCTGAAATTCGCCGTACCATCCTCAACATTCAGGACACGCGCATTGAAGGGTGGAAAAAGGCGGACCCGCCGACGCAGCTGGTTGCCGCCATGGCCATTGTCAGAAATCCGTGGTTCGGGCGTGGTCACGTTGAAAATCTACGCCCTGAAATCCGCGAAACCGGACCAGAGATTGGTGCTTTGTTGACCAGGATGATCTTGGATGTCACCGGTGACCGGCTCGAAGGGTACGGCAAGGCTTCGGTCGTTGGAATGGGCGGCGAGATCGAACATGCGCAGGCCCTGACCCATACACTGTGGTTTGGCAACAAATACCGCGAGGCCGTGAACGCACAGTCATATCTGGCCTTTGCAAACACCCGCGGAGCGGCGGGCACATCGCTGATGATACCGCTGATGCACAAGGATGACGGCGGTTTGCGGTCGCATTACCAGACAATTCATCTGTCTGTGCAGGACGCCCCGGCCGATGATGAAATCATCGTGGCCCTTGGCGCCTCGATCGGGGGGCACCCCAACCACCGGATCGGCAACCGTTACGAGGACCTCAGGGAAATGGGGCATGACGTGGAAAATCCTGCCGGTGTCTAGCAAGAAGGTTCTCGGCACGGCTTATTCACTGACCGGCCCGCGAAATGCGCCGGTTGTGGCCTTCATTCACGGTCTGGGCCTGTGCCAACAGGTTTTTGAGGCGATGCTTCCTGCCTTCAAGAACTACCGTGTGCTGACCTACGACCTTTACGGTCACGGAGGTTCTGATCCCCTGGCCGGAACTGCGTCGCTGGAAAGCTTTGCGGAGCAGTTGGTGGCGCTTTGCGACAATCTGGGCCTGCGAGGCCTGCATGTCATTGGGTTCTCGGTCGGGGGCATGATCAACCGCCGTCTTGCGCTGGACCATGGCGATTATGTGAGCTCCCTTGTGATCCTCAATTCACCCCATGACCGTGGGCCCGCAGCACAGGCCATGGTCGAAAAACGTGCGCTATCGGCGCGGGATCAAGGGGCTTTTTCAACCTTTGACGCCGCCCTCAGGCGCTGGTTTACGCCGCAATATCTTGAAACGCGCAGCGGCCCGGCCCACGTGCGCAAATGGCGCGAGCAGGCGGATGAAGGCAGCTATGCCCAGACCGCTTGGGTGCTGGCGCATGGCGTGCGCGAATTGACCGGGCGGGACGGTGAAATCACCGCGCCGACCCTTGTGATCACCTGTGAAAATGACAGTGGCTCAACCCCGGCCATGTCCCATGATATCGCCGCTGAAATCCCCGGTGCGGAAACGATCATCGTCCCAAGGCTGCAACATCTGGGCCTGATGGAAACCCCCGATGCCTTTACCACGCCCATTCTGAAATTTCTGGGAAAACACGCCACATGACCATGCGAATGAGCGGCTCGGCAACGATGGCGATGTTCGGCGCGCTATATGATGCCAGGGGCATCCGGTTCATCGTGGTGCATGACAAGCAAAGAGGCCCCCATAGCACCGATGGCTTTGTGCCTGGATCAGGCAGAGCGGGGTTGATGAACACCCAGCGCGGGGAGTCATATGAGGCCGATCCGCGAGATTTCCTTGAGGCGCGCGACAGTTTCAAGCACGAAAGGTGGTTAAGATGATTACACGCTATGCGATTTTCGGCGGCGAGGTGAAAGACGGCAAAGAGGCGGAAATGCGGGCGTGGGTGAGCGAACATCTTACCCCGCTTTGGCGCAAGTTTGCCTGCGCGCAAGAGGTGCGTGTGTTGTACGGCATGGATCAGGACGCGCAGGGGCCGAACATCCCCTTGATCCTTGCGATCACCTATGCGGATCGGGCGGCTATGGAAATCGGGGTCAACAGCCCCGCCCGACACGCGGCCAAAGCCTTGTTGCCAGAGCTTTACGCACGCTTTTACGACAGGATAGAGCTTTGGCACTATCTGATGGACCGGGAACAGTATTTCGACGAGGGCGTCGACCCGTAAGCACAAAGATATCAGGGTGCCAGCGTCTCGGTGTGCCCATCGACCGCTATCACCTGTCCGCTGATCCGGTGCGCCTGTGGCGATGTGAGCCAAAGCGCCGTCTCGGCCACATCCGATGCCGTCACCCATGACCGCATCGACACGCCTTTAACGTAATAGTCCCGGACCTCGGCTTCGGAGATATTGCGCGCTTGCGCCTCTGCCTTGATGACCCGATCCATGCGCGGCCCCTCGACCGCCGCAGGCGCGATGGCATTCACCCGCACCCCTGCCGGACCAAGTTCCATTGCCAATGTTTTCATCAGGCCGATCACACCCCATTTTGCCACCGCATAGGGGCTACGGTTGGGATACCCAAAGAGCCCGGCCGTTGATGTCGTCAGCAGAATGCAGCCTGCGCCCTGCGCCCGCATCCGACTGGCCGCCCAGCGTGTTGTCAGAAATGCGCCGTCGAGATTGGCTGAAAGGCAGTTCCGCCAGCCGTCAAGCGACAGATCTTCGATCGGGCCCGCCGGACCAGCGACCCCTGCATTGGCGCAAAGCACATCAACTCCGCCCAATTCTATTTCGGCTGCCGCCAGAAAGGCCTGCATCTGGGTCTCATCCGTGACATCGGCGACCATTGCCATGGCCCCGGTTTCTGCCGCTATTGCAGCGATAGCATCAGGATCGATATCGCAAACAGCAACCCGGTCACCCCGCGCGATGAAATGGCGGGCCATCTCTGCGCCGATGCCAGCAGCACCGGCAGTAATCACAACACGCGCGCCGCTCATGGTGATACCGCCGTGGTACAGTCAAGCAGGATGGCCCCATGGTGACCGCCCGCCTCAATGGCTTCATGGGCCGCCGCGGCCTCATCAAGCGGGAAAACCTGCGCCACAGGGCTTCTCAACGCCCCCGCACCCAAGGCGCGATGCAACTTATCAATCAGCGCGTCCCGCGTGGATTGGGACAGCAGGTAAATCAGGATGATGTCAATCGTCACGGCCTTGAAGAGCAGCGGCAGGAAGGGAATTCTTGGGGTCATGTCCAAGGCAGATCCGTAGACCGCCAAAGTGCCGTTTGGCGCGATCACCTGCGCATCCACTTCAATGTTCTTGCCCAACTCGACCTCAATAACGCGCGGGACGGGTTTGCCATTGTTTGCGGCCAAAATCTGCTCTGCCAGATCAGCAGCACGATAATCCAGCACCGTGTCCGCCCCGGCGGCCCTGACCCGTTCCATGTTTCTTGCACTGCACGTCGCGATCACGTTGGCGCCGCCCCATTTGGCTAGCTGCACCGCCAACAAGCCAACCCGACCGGCCCCGCCCTGGATCAACACTGTTTGGCCAGAAACATCGCCACCGCCAAACACCGCATGGGTGGCGGTCAAGCCCGGAATGCCAAGAGTCGCGCCTGTCTCAAGGCTGATCCCCGCAGGCAGCGGAACCGCCATATGGGCCGGAAGCACGATGTGACTGGCCGCCGTGCCAAAGGGGCGCTGCCATTGGGCATTCCAGATCCAGACCTGCTCTCCGATGCGAGAAGGATCGACGCCTTCGCCAACGGCATCGACGATGCCCGAACCATCGCTATGCGGCACAATCATATCGAAAGCGGGGCGCTGCATCCCCGGACGACCGGCGCGGGATTTGGTGTCAGAAGGGTTCACACCAGAATACCTTAGCGCAACACCCACCTCACCGGGTTGCGGTTGCCCGGGTGCCAGTTCCTCGAGCTTCAGTACGTCGCGGGCGCGGCCAAGTTCGGTGTAGGTGATGGCGTGCATCGAAAACTTCTCATCTTGGTGCGGCACTCTGGCGGCACTGGCGGTGGTGAACCCTCTTGAGAGGTCGACCGCCAATGTCTAATGTTTACGCCCGGTTGCGCAAGCAAAATCAGGTCGCATACCGTCGGGCAGGCGCAGCCAAAGGGCTGATCCTTTGTCCATCCAGAGACGGGTAACTAATTACCTTTGTCAGGTGCGGGAAATGAGCGTGATACGACCTGCATCGTTAACCTGAAATCGGCGTGACAAGGCACGAAGCGTATCCAGTTTGGGGCGTTCGGTCTGCCATGCCATCATGGACACACCCAACAGCCGAGGCATCAGCATCGGCCACATCTGGCTGTCGTCCGTCGTGAACTCTGACCAGAAGGCCCCTTGAACGCCGATGATACGATCGGCAAGGGCAGGGTCTGGCACAGGGTCCCAAGCGATGGTGTCAGCAAGATCTACATAGGCGGCCCAGTTTGCGCCCCAGTCATCGGGGTCATCGGTATGGGCCATGTCAAGATAGACATGCTGGGCCGGTGTCATCACAACATCATAGCCTGCACGCGCGGCCTCCAGGCCCGGTCCCTGACCTGTCCAGCTAAAGAGAACCGCATCATTGCCAATGCCGCCGTTTGACCCAAGCGCGGCCTCCTCCCAGGCGGCAGGACGCTTGCCTTTTCCTACGGTGAAGGCAGCGAGTTTCGCGATGGTCCATCCCTGAAGGTCCTGCGTCGTTTCCAGCCCCTGTTCGGCCATCAATGCGCGCGCGCGCGGGCTGCTCATCCATGTATCTTCGGGAAGCTCATCGCAGCCCAGATGCAGGTGATCGAAAGGAAAAAGATCGCTGATTTCACTGATGATGCTTTCCCACAGCTCCCATGTTTTCGGCATGGCGGGGTTCAGAACGTTCCGCTTGTAGCCCTGCACCGATGTCGCGTCGCCATTGTCTGTGGGGTCCAGCGTTTCGGGGTAAAGCGTCGTCAGGGCGAGCGAGTGGGCCGGCGTTTCGATCTCGGGAAGAACTTCGATATTGAGGGCGGCGGCGTGTGCGATGATCGCCCGGACAGTTTGCTTGGAATATGTACCGCCTTCACAGGGGGACCCGGCGAAGAGTGCCGGCAAAAGCTGATCTTCGCCACGCAGGGCGGTTTTCTGCGCCAGCTCCGGCAACGTGTCCAGTTCAACCCGGAATGCCTCGTCATCGGCAAAGTGCCAATGAAACCGGTTAAGTTTGAGCAGCGCAAGCAAGTCCAGCAATGCTGTGATGCTTGCAGGCGCATAGAAATGCCGGGCGGTATCCAGATGCTGGCCGCGCCAGCCAAACCGCGGCTGGTCGCGGATTTGGCCACATGGCAACGCCCCGTCCTGCGCCAGGTTCAGCAAGGTGATGCCCGCATAAAACTGGCCCCCGTAAGAGGCTGCGGCGATAGTCGCGCCCCGTTGATCGATCGTCAGCCGGTAGCCGTCTTTCGGGAGGTCTTCGCGGACCAGAGAGACCGGGAATGACCCCTCAAACCGCAAGCCCTGCCGCTTGGCGAGGGCAGCAACCGCGCCAAGCGCGTCGCCAGAGACGGCAAACCCGTCGATGGCACCTGTCGTCTCGCCAGTGGGTACCCACCCGGTCGGTTGCGGGACGAGCGGTAAGCCACCGAAGGGTAGGGCCATCTCGGGCATTGCGGTTCTGCGGCCAGCGTGGGTGGGGCGCAACGGAATGATCTCATCCTGATGCCGCAAATAGGGGCCAAACGGCATCCACGCGCGGTTGGCGGGCCTGTAACCACCTGTGTACCGGATGCGGATGATGTGAGGCGTGTTTGCTGTTAAGACCGGCAGCGCAACTTCGGTGTAGCCGCCTAAAGCGTGATGCAGCGTGCCGCCTGCGACTGGTAACAAGGGCGCCATGCCGGAAAAGCAAAAAATTGCGCCGTTCAACGCGCGATCTGATGTCAATGTGCAAACCAAGACATCACCGTCGATACGGCAGCTATAGTCCATGTCAGTCCAGCCTCAGTTCTGAAACAAAGTCATAAACATCAGAGCGATAGAACCCGCTCGTGAATTCAATTGGTCGCCCTGTGGCCAGATAGGCGGTGCGTTCAATTTGCAGCACCGCCGCGCCTTCCGCGAGGTCAAGGTGGTTGGCAACCGGACCGGGGGCATTGACCGCAGTGACCCGTTGCATCGCTCGGGTCGGCGCTTTACCGCGGGCGCGCAACAGCTCGTAAAGCGATACGTCGATCTTGTCAGGGCGTGGCAACACGTCTTCTGGCAGGGAGGAATGCTCCAAGGCCATGGGCACGCCATCACCGCGCCGCAGGCGGTGCACCCGCGCCACCTGATGATGTGCCGACAGACCCAAGACCATGGCCTCGGTCGGCGTCGGCCGGAAGAGGCCGGTCAGCAGCACCTCACTGGTCGAAACGATGCCGCGCGCCTGAAGGTTTTCCGTGAATGAGACCAAGGACGACAGCGATTGCTCAAACTTCTCACCGCCGCCGCGGACAAAGGACCCGGCCCCTTGCCGCTGTTCAATAAGCCCGTCTGACACCAGTTCGGCTATCGCCTTGCGCACTGTCACGCGGCTTACTTCTGCAATCTCTGCCATGTCACGTTCGGAGGGCAGTTGATCATCGGCAAGCAGCGTGGCTGACGCCACCAACCCGCTGATGTGACGGCAAAGCTGCTTGTAACGAGGGCCGCGCCCTTGTTGATACCACACGCTTTGATCGAGTTCGGTCATGAAGTCTGCCATCGCGCTTTCCATCATTTGCGTACCTTGCGTGGTATCAATAAACAATACCAATGAAAACTATTTTCAACAGAACGATTTTAGAGTCAGGGATTAATGGTCTGATTTAATATGATTTTTAGTCGAAATTTTGAGGTGGTATTATATTGGTAGTAAAAATACGGCTTCGCGGTAATCTGAATGTGAGGGATTGATTCGTGATCGCTCCGAGGGGGAAATGATGACAGAAGCAACGCAGGCACCAGGCCAGGGCGCAGCTCTTCCAGCGGTCAGGCAAAAGGTAAAGTCGCTACCCGAATCCGTTTTTGCATGGGTGTTGATTGGGCCAGCCATGCTGTTCATCGCCGTGATCGTTGCCTGGCCGCTGGCCGAAACGATCCGTCTGTCATTCATGGAGGCGGGCCTTGGCGGCGAAGAATATGTCGGGCTCGCGAATTACCAGGAGCTTGCTGAAAGTCGCAAGTTTCTCCAGACCATCGTTCGGACCTTCTACTGGATGTTTCTGTCCGTCGGCCTGAAGCTGGTGCTTGGTCTGATCGGTGCGACCTTGCTGAACGCAGCCGTGCCGGGGCGGGGGTTGTTCCGTGTTCTGGTCATGCCCCCATGGATCATCCCCATGGCGATCGGGATGATCGGCTGGCTTTGGCTTTACAATGGATATTTTGGCGTCTTGTCGGGCGCGATGATGTCGCTGGGTATCACAGACGGCCCGTTTGAATTTCTCGCCTACAAGAGCTCTGCATTCTATTCTGCGGTGGTAGCCGATGTCTGGGTTGGCACGCCGATGGTCACGCTCTTTTTTCTTGCCGCGATGCAGGGTGTCAGCCGCGATCTTTACGAGGCCGCCTGGGTGGACGGGGCAGGCCGGTGGTATCGTTTCCGCCGCATCACGATCCCGCAGATCATGCCGGTCATCGTGTCGATGTCGCTCTTGTCGGCGATCTTTACCTTCAACAGCTTCGAGATCATCTGGATCCTGACCGAAGGCGGCCCGCGCGGCGCGACGACCACATTGATCGTGGATACCTACAAGACCGCAATCAGCAACTTCAAATTCGGCGAAGGCTCGGCGCGTGCTGTGATCATTGTGATCCTGCTTGGGGCTTTCTCGCTGCTGTATCTGAACCTGCTCAAGGTCGTAAATCGCAAGTACGGGACCAAGTAAGATGATGGATAAATACACCAAGTTGCAGATGGCTGGCATCTACGCGGCGATCACCGTGTTCCTGATCTTCATCCTGTTGCCCTTCTTTGAGATGTTCATGGCGTCCCTGCGCCCGCTCGAGCACCTCTTTCGCAGCCCCTACCAGTTCTGGTCTGACGACTTCAGCTTTCAGGCCTACAGCGACATGTGGGACACGGTGCCCTTGCTCGGGCGCTATATCTTCAACTCGGTGTTCATCGCGACTGCCGTGACGCTGATCACCATGGTCTTTGTGGTGCCGGCGGCCTATGCCTACGCGCGGTTGGACTTTCCGTTCAAGAACGGGTCGCTGGCGATCTTTCTGGGTGTGAACATGTTCACCGGCGCGGTGCTGCTGATCCCGCTTTACCGGGTGCTGCGCTCGTTGAGCCTGCTCAACACATATTGGGCGATGATCATCCCCGGTGTGGCATTCCTGATCCCGACGGGCATCTGGCTGCTGCGGTCTTATCTTGAAAAAATCCCGCGCGAGCTTGAGGAGGCGGCATTCGTCGATGGCGCGTCGCGGATGTATACGCTGCGCCGCGTGGTTCTGCCACTTGCGACGCCGGGTCTGATCGTCGTCGGGACGGCGGTGTTCATCGGCGCCTACGCCCAGCAATTTCTGTTCGCGATCACCTTCAACCAGCAACGCGAACTGCAACCTCTGCCAGCCGGATTGTTTGAATTCATCGGCTATCAGGATGTCACCTGGAACCAGATGATGGCCGCTGCCCTGACCGGCATTCTGCCAGTCATGGTCATCTTTCTGTTCCTTCAGAAATACCTCGTGGCGGGTCTGACGGCCGGTGCGGTCAAAGAATAGCCTACAACCAACCTTAGGGAGACGATAATGAAACTTGCGAAATTTACACTTGGTGCTGTGTTGCTGTCCAGCGGGGCCAGCATGGCATTTGCCGACGGCGATACCACCGAACTCCATTTCATCATGTGCGGCGGCGAGGTTCGCGCTGCCGACCAGGCGGTCGTTGATCAGTTCATTGCTGACAACGAAGGTGTCACGGTCAACCTTGAGGCGGTGCCATGGGGCACTTGTCAGGACAAGTCGCTGACGCTGGCCGCCGCTGGCGACCCGCCCTCCATTGCATATATGGGTTCGCGCACATTGCGTCAGCTGGCCAACAACGATTTGATCGTGCCGGCCGAGATTGACCCGGAGGCGCCCTATCAGCCGGGTGTTTTGAACACCGTGACAATCGAAGGCGAGACCTGGGGCTACCCGCATGCGTTCTCGACCAAGGCGCTCTATATCAATTGTGATATCGTGGAAGCCTCTGGTCAGGAGTGCGTTGCGCCAAAAACTTGGGACGAGATGTACACGATGGCACAGGGCGTTGTTGACAACACCGATGCCGCAGGCGTCGGCCTTGCTGGCAAGGATTTCGACAACACGATGCACCAATTCCTGAACTATCTGTACTCCAACGGTGGTACGGTCATTGATCCGGCCACCGGCGCGAATATGCTCGATAGTCAGCAAACACGTGAGACACTGGAATTTTATGGCAAGCTGGTTTCTGTGGCGCAGGAAGGTCCGACTGCCTGGGAGCGTGACCAGCTCAAGGATTTGTTCAACGATGGCCAGATCGCCATGTATGTTCAGGGTCCGTGGGGCTATGCCCAACATAACGAGGACATCAACCAACTGGTCGCACCTGTCCCTGCCGGTCCCTCCGGCGAAAGCGGGTCGATCCTGATCACGGATTCAATCGTGGTCTTTAAAGGCTCCGGTGACGAAGAACTGGCCCAGGAGCTTGCAAAGCGGATCACATCGGGTGACGCACAATATGATCTCGACAGTTCATGGGGTCTGACACCGATCTATGACTATGCGGCCATGGGCAGAGAGGGCCTCTACTACGAAGATGGTGTATGGCCAAACTTTACCGCGTCCATCTCAACCGGTGGACCCGAGCCGATCGTCGAAGATTTCAAATCACTGCAATCCGTGTTCACAAACATGGTGCAGGGCATCATCCTTCAGGATGACACTGTGGACAATCTGGTGACCATTGCCGGCGAAGAACTGGACGACGCCTTGTAAGCGAACCTCCCCGCGCGCCCCGGGCGATCCATCTACTGGACCGCCCGGGGACCTTCATCACTTCGATATCAACGATTGGACGGACCCATGGCGACGCTTTCTCTGAATGCCATCAACAAGTCTTTTGGTGCAGCCAAAGTTCTGCATGACATCAGCCTCGCGATTGAGGACAAGGAATTTATCGTCTTTGTTGGCCCTTCCGGCTGCGGGAAATCCACCTTGCTTCGTATCATCGCGGGTCTGGAAGAGGCGACCGAAGGCTCCATTGTGATCGGCGGCCAGGACGTGAGTGCCGCACCACCTGTTGAGCGCGGCATCTCGATGGTGTTCCAGTCCTACGCACTTTATCCTCACCTGAGCGTCTATGAAAACATTGCCTTCCCGCTAAGGGTGCAGAAATTGGAAAAGGCCGACATGGACGCGCGCGTTCAGCGTGCCGCCGACATTCTGCAACTCACCGACAAGCTTCAGCTCAAGCCCGGGCAGTTGTCCGGCGGACAGCGCCAGCGGGTCGCGATCGGGCGATCCATTGTGCGCAACCCCAGGGTTTTCCTCTTTGACGAACCGCTGTCCAATCTTGATGCCGCTCTGCGCGGTGACATGCGGGTCGAGCTAAGCCAGCTGCACCGCAATCTTGACGCAACCATGGTCTATGTGACCCATGACCAGGTTGAGGCCATGACGATGGCGGACCGGATTGTCGTGCTCAATGGCGGGCGCGTTGAACAATTTGGCAGCCCGATGGAGCTGTACCACCACCCAAAGACCAAATTCGTTGCGTCATTCATTGGGCAACCCAATATGAACCTGATCCCTGCATCCGTGCAGGGCGTAGATGCAACCGGCATCAAGGTCGAACTGAAGGGTGGGCACCAGATGGTTTTGCCCGTCGAGGCGTCAACCGTCAGTACGGGTGACACGGTCGAGGTCGGTATTCGCCCCGAACATGTGCACCTTGGCGCAGAGGGGCTTGAGGTTTCGGTCAACGTTCTGGAACGCTTGGGCGGCGTGTCGATCACCTATGGGACAGTTGGCGGCGATACACGTTTCTGCGCCTCTCTTCCGGGCGATGCCGCGATCACAGAGGGAGCACCGATGATGCTTCGGGTTTCCCCTGATGCCTGCCATGTATTTGATGCCGCCGGAGATGTCTTGCGCCGCAAATCGGCCCCCGAACTGGTTGCCTGAGGGATCGCGGATGAAAGTCGTCACAGCAGGCCTTGGGCTCCGTGCAGCCCACGTTTTGTCCATCCTCAAGCAAGCCATGCCTGAAGCAGAACTTGTGGGGTATTGCGATCCGCAATCCGTCGCACATGATGCGGCGCTTTCCTTGATCCCCGATCAGGTCTTTCCGGGGTATCCCGACGCGCCCAGGACCAAGCAGCTTCAAAACGGCATTGCGGCCTGTGCCGCATTGCGCGTCAGCACGCCGCGATACGACGATGTCGAAACCATGCTGACGCAGACAGAGGCGGACCTGTTTTTTGTCGGCTCGCCCAACAGTTTCCATCTGGATCACATCAAGGCTGGCTTGAAGGCCGGGGTGCGTATTTTTACCGAAAAGCCGGTCGTCACCACAAAAGACGAGACGATGGAACTGGCCGCATTGCTGGCGGAACATGGCACTGACCGGGTGATGGTCGGTCTGGTGCTGCGGTATTCTCAACACATGGTCGATTTGCGTGCCGTGCTAAAGGAGCTTGGCCCCATTGTATCGCTTGAGGCCAACGAACATATCGCACCTTATCACGGGGCTTTCTTCATGCGTGACTGGCGGCGCATGGCGGCGTGGTCCGGGGGCTTCATGCTTGAAAAATGCTGCCATGACATTGACATCTACAACATGGTGACCGCATCCCGACCGACAAAAGTGGCAAGCTTTGGTGGCCGCAAGTCCTTTGTGCCCGACAATGCGCCGACCGCGAACCTTGAAAACGAAATAATGCACCACAAGCCGTCAATCTGGAACGGCGTCGGCGATGCGTTTCACTCTGATGGTGACATCATCGATTACCAGACCGCACTGGTGCAATATGAAAGCGGAGCGTCGCTTGCCTTTCACACCAACCTTAACGTCCCGGACGAACACCGGCGGTTCTGCGTGATGGGCACACATGGCATGGCCGAAGGTGATTTCGTGCGCGGCAACCTCAAGGCAACGGCGCGTGATGGTTCGGTGATTGCCGAACATGACTATACCCAGATGGACGCCGCCCGCGCATCATCACATTATGGTGCCGATCATATGATGGTGGATGACATCGTTGCGTTCCTGCGCGGCGAGGCCGAGACCCTGCCGGTCGGTGTTGTCGATGCGCTCGAAGCGGGGCTTGTGGCAATGGCACTGGACGAGGCACGGATCAGCGGCGGCATGGTCGATCTGACAGACTTATGGCGCGAATTTGATCTGCATGGTTTGAGAGCATGACCCAGGAACACAAAACACCCGGCAGCCTGATGGCGGCGGAAGCTGCACAAAGCCTTGATGTCTTTGCCAAATCGGCCGTTCAACCTGTGGCGGCGCGCTTGGGGACGCCCAGGGCCATCTATACGATCGCGCGCGGCTCCTCTGATGCGGCGGCCAATATCCTGTCTTACGAATTCATGCGTGAACTTGGCATTCCGGCAACATCCCTTCCACCGTCGGTGTTTTCACTGGGTGGCGGGGTTGTCATGGGCGGTGCTGCGGTCTTGGTGATCAGCCAGTCCGGCGCAAGCCATGACCTTGTTCTTTCAGCAAAAGGGGCGTCGCGCGCCGGTGCCAAGGTGCTGGCCCTGACAAACCAGCCCGACAGCGCGGTCGAGGCGGTATCCGACGTGACGCTCCCCATCGGTGCGGGGCCGGAACTGGCCGTGCCTGCGACCAAATCTGTCATCGGATCGGTCGCGGCGGGCATGGCCTTGCTGGGCAATTTGAACCCCGGTTATGTTGCCAAAGCACGGCATGCGGCCAAAGCCGTTGGGGGTATGTCAATGCAACATCCGCAGGCAGCGGCGCTACAGGCGGCATTCCTGCGCGCGCGGCATGTCTATGTGATCGGGCGAGATACCGGGTATGGGGCTGCCCATGAGGTTGCGTTGAAGCTAAAGGAATGCTGCGCGCTCCATGCTGAAGCCTATTCAAGCTCTGAGGTCCTGCACGGCCCATTGCAACTTGCGACGAACCCGCTGATGGTGCTGATCCTGGATACGGGGCTAGCTGACATTCAGGACAGTCTGGATCAGGCCGAAGCGCGGTTCCGCACGGTTGACTGCGATGTGCATCGCGTCGCCATGTCCGACATGGGGGTGGATGGGGTGACGCCAGCGGCGGCGGCGGCGGCTCTGCTGGCGGTGATGTATCCTGTCATCCTCGGGACCGCGCTGGCGCTGGGCCTTGACCCCGATGCGCCGGAAACTTTGTCGAAGGTAACACAGACAACATGAGCCAAGCCTTCTCAAACTGGGTGACGTGGCGCGAAATCCATAGCCAGCCAGACATCTGGCGCAATTGGGGTGCTGAGCTTGACGTGGCGGGGCTGCGCTCTTGGATTGCGCGTCAGAGCTTTGATGAGGTCTGGTTCAGTGGCGCGGGCACAAGTGCCTACATCGGTGATATCATCGCCGCCTCTATCAAGGGAACACGGTCTGTGCCAAGCACGGATATCGTCGCGGAACCATCACATATATTGGCTGGAGCCCGGCCTCTGGTGGTGAGCTTCGGACGCTCTGGCAATAGCGCTGAAAGCATCGGAACGATGGAGGCGCTTGATGCTTTGGCACCAGATGCCCCACGCCTCAATATCACGTGCAACAAAGCAGGGGCGCTCGCCACACGAAGATCGTCGGCGCCTTTGCAGGTCATTGTGTTGCCCGAGGCAACCCATGACGCCGGTTTCGCCATGACATCAAGCTTTTCGACGATGCTCCTGACCGCACTTGCCTTGTTTGATGCTCCTTGCAAGGTCTCTGACCGTCTGAATGCCCTCGCCGGTCAACTGGACGATTTGCTATCGGGATTTGTCGCAGGCGCCCGCCCTGAACGGGCGGTTTATGTCGGCTCAGGCCCGCTGGCCTTTGCCGCGCGCGAAGCGGCGTTGAAGGTCATGGAGCTCACCGCAGGTCAGACGCCTGCGCTCTGGGACAGCACACTTGGGTTCCGGCACGGGCCGAAATCTTTTGTCACTGAGATGACTGCCATCACCCTGTTTCTCAACGCCCACTCGCCCACCCATGATTACGACACCGATCTGGCGGCAGAGTTGTGCAGGCAATTCCCGCGGTCAGCGGTGCAAACAATCGGTCCGGGTGGCGATTTCGAGGTGGCCATGCCGTTTGGCCCGGCATGGGCGGCACCGCTTTGCGTGGCCGTAGCCCAGATTTGCGGCGTGACTTGGGCGGATGCTCTTGGGTTGAACGTGGATGATCCGTTTAGCGGGCGGGCAACGCTCAGCCGCGTTGTGTCCGACGTCAAGCTTTATCCGGTGACGCCATGACCGCGATCGGGATCGACCTTGGCGGCACAAAGATCGAAACGCAGGTGTTCGATAACACCTGGTCGGTGGTCGCGCGCAAGCGGCATGACACACCGCGCAATTACACTGATCTGGTGCAGGTCACAGCCGAGCAGGTTCGTTGGGGCAGAGGGCAGGCCGGCACTGGTGCCCCTGTGGGGATCGGTGCTGCGGGCCTGATCAATCCGCGTGACGGGTTGGCGCTGACCGCCAATCTGGTGGCGACCGGGCAGCCGTTCCCGACCGATATCGCCAGAGCAGCCGGGTGCGAGATCACCTATGTGAACGATTGTCGCGCGCTGGCGCTTTCTGAGGCGGTTTTTGGTCAGGGCAGGGGCCATCGCACGGTGATGGCGCTGATCCTTGGAACGGGGGTTGGTGGTGGCATCACTGTCGATCAGAGAATTCTGCATGGGCCAACCCGGACGGGGGGCGAGTTTGGCCACACTTCTGCGCCTGCGCATGTGGTGACACAGCATGATTTGCCGGTTCGGCAATGCGGTTGCGGGCGCATGGGATGCATCGAGACCTACATCGCGGGGCCGGGCCTGGCGCGGTTGGCCAAACACATCACCGGGCAGGATGTGACCCCACCCCAGATTGCGGCGGCCCGGGGTGATGCGATGGCCCCGGTCTGGCAGGTTTGGTGTGATCTGACGGCGGACCTGCTGCATACGCTGGCATTGGTAGCAGACCCGGATTTGATCGTTCTTGGTGGTGGTCTGAGCCGGATCGATGGGATCATCGATGATCTGACGGCGGCCGCGCAGCGCGCGCAGCTTTCGAACTTTGGCACCCCTGCCTTGGTTCTGGCTGAGGGCGGAGACACCAGTGGCGCGCGCGGTGCGGCCTATGCGGCGTGGCAGGCCCATCAGGATGACTGAGGTGCTGCGCGATATCATCCGGCGCAACCGCGCGGGTCACGTGGTGGCGATCCCGTCAGTCTGTTCGGCGCAACCTGACGTGCTTGGGGCGTCAATGAAGATGGCAGAACGCCTGAACCGGCACATCGTGATCGAAGCCACCTCAAATCAGGTTAATCAGGACGGTGGATACACCGGTATGACGCCTGCGAATTTTATCGGCTTCGTGAATGAAATGGCAGATCACGCAGGGGTGGACAGAGACCGGATCATCTTTGGTGGAGATCACCTTGGGCCACAGGCATGGCGCGCGATGGATGCGGATGCCGCGATGGACAAGGCTGATGCGATGCTACGCGCCTATGTGACAGCAGGCTTTGGCAAGATCCACCTCGACTGCTCAGAGGGTTGTGCCGGCGAACCTGCGCAATTGGGCGATGAGATCGCCGCCGCACGCTCCGCCAGACTGGCGCAAATCTGCTGTGATATCAGTGATGATGTCTTGTTCGTGGTCGGCACGGAAGTGCCGCCGCCGGGTGGCGCGCGGGTCGACGAAGAGGGGGAAATACCACCGACATCGCCAGCGTCCGCCCGCCAGACACTTGCTGCGCATGATGCTGCATTTGGCAATCTGGCGGGTCTGATCGGCGGGCTGGTCGTGCAGCCCGGCGTAGAGTTCAGCCCGACCGCTGTGCACGACCTGCCGATTGCGCGTGACCCACATTTGCTGGACGCTCTGCGGGATCATCCTCATGTATGCCTTGAGGCCCATTCGACAGATTACCAGAAACCAGCGGTCTACCCGCGACTGGCGGAACTGGGCTTTGCCTTTCAGAAAGTTGGCCCCGCGCTCACCTTTGCCTATCGCGAGGCGCTTTATGCGCTTGACCAGTTGCGGTCATCCAAGAAAGACCTGCAAGCGGTGATGGAATCCGTGATGCTGGCCGATCCATCTCATTGGAAGGGGCATTACGGTGGTGACAAAAGCGCGCTTTATAGGCAGCGCCATTTCGGGTTCGCAGACCGGATCCGGTATTACTGGCCCCAACCCAAGGCGCAGGCGGCAGTGCAGGAGTTGCTGGCTGCGTTTGACAGACCCATCTCTGACGCCACGCTCGTCACCGTGTTTGACCGGACTGTTCTGGATTGCGCCGAAAGCCTGCATGGCGGGCAGGTCCAAAGGTTGATCGACGCGCAGGTGGCATGTGCATTGGCCCCCTATTTCTTTGAGGAAGCAGCATGAAAGATATTTGGATCGCACCAGAGCAGATATTTGACGGCCAGACTGTCCTGACAGGTCATTCTGTTCGCATCGTTGACAACAAGGTGGTTGATCTGGCTCCCGCGCCGGAAATGGCGGTGCCGGTCAAAGGATGTCTGACGCCGGGGTTTGTGGATCTGCAAGTCAATGGTGGCGGCGGGGTTATGCTGAATACCACTCCGAAACGCGAAGGCATGGCCGCCATCGCCTCTGCACACCGAAAGTTTGGCACTGTCGCCATCCTGCCCACGGTCATTACCGATACAGCTGATGTTCTTGACCGCGCAGCGGATGCGGCAATTGCGGCACGGCACGATGACGGTATCGTGGGTTTGCACATCGAAGGGCCACATATTTCCAAGGCGCGGCGCGGCACGCATGATGGCGCCTGTATCCGGGACCTCGACAACCGCACGTTGGACGTTGTGGCAAGGTTGTTGCGCCATGGCGTCGCCGTCATGATCACGGTCGCGCCAGAGGCGGCCACAAACACGCAGATCGCGGCCCTTGCGGCACTGGGTGCAGTGGTCTCAATTGGTCACACCGATGCGCCCGCCGATACTGTCGAGGCAGCAATTGCAGCCGGGGCATCCTGTGCGACACATCTATTCAATGCGATGTCACCGATGACGGGGCGCGCACCGGGCGCTGTTGGGGCGATCATCAATTCACAGGTGCGTTCTGGCATTATATGCGACGGGTATCATGTCGATGACCGCATGATCCGACTGGCGCTTCGGGCAAGGCCGGCGGATGACCTGATGTTTCTGGTATCGGACGCGATGGCGACGGTCGGTGGCCCTGATCGCTTTGATCTTTATGGCCAAGAGGTGCGGCTTGAAGAGGGCCGCCTGATCAATGCCGAGGGCAGTCTGGCTGGCGCGCATGTGACGCAAGCCGATGGGGTTGCGCGTCTCGTGCATGACATCGGCATATCGCTTGATCGGGCCCTGCGCATGGCGGTCAGCATCCCTGCGCAAGTGATCGGACAAGACGGTCTGTCGCAAGTGATCGATCGACAAACCCGGGACCTTGTCTTGTTGTCAGATGATCTGACCCGGACGCTCTCTTTCGCGGATGTATCTGCTGCGATCATGGCGAAAGATGCCGCGGAATAGCCCCTATACGCTGGAAATATGCGTCGGTTCTCCTGCTGGGATCGCCGCAAGCGCCCGCGTTGCAGACCGGATTGAACTGTGCGGTGCCCTGCGCCTAGGTGGTCTGACCCCCGACATTGGCATGATGGAATTCGCCGCAGCTGCCGGCGTGGAAACACACGCGCTGATCCGCCCCCGGAGTGGTGACTTCAAGATGGCGCCGGAGGACATTGCGGTCGCGGTATCCAGCATCCGCGCCGCGCGTCTGATCGGGCTGAAAGGCGTTGTGATCGGCGCCGAGTGTGACGGGGCGTTGGACAGGAGTGCCCTTGATGCGATGGTTGCCGCAACAGATGGGCTTGATGTGACATTGCACAGGGTGATCGACGTTGTGGATGATCCGGTCGCAGCGCTTGAAATGGCCATCGACCTTGGTGCCGTCCGGGTCCTCACCTCTGGCGCTGCCTTGACGGCCGAGCAAGGGATCGCCGGCCTGAACCGCCTATACGCCGCCGCTGCAGGCCGGATCGAAATCATGGCAGGCGGCGGCATCAACAGCGCCAATCTCGCCCAGATCATGGCCGCAACTGAAATCACATCGTTTCATGCGTCTTGCTCTGCTCATGCGCCCTTGGACCAACGCTATGTGCAGTTTGGGTTTGGTGAAACGACCCAAACATTGGACGTGGAAGAACTGGCCCGATTGTCGGGGGTATGTATCAGATGAGGCATATTCTCGGGTAATTTATGGCCAGTGAGAAAGATCGAACCCGTTCTCGTCTCTCTTCTTGGATTGCGATGAGCCTGAAACGCTCGCTTCGCAAAACAGCCCGATCGGTCTCGGAAGCTGTGAGGGGTTACTGGCGCTCTCATTGAACAAATTACGCATCCTAGGATTGCCTTATGAAGGGAGTGACGCTTTCAGCGTCTGCCCTTAGTCGACCGTATTCATCGAATGCGTCGTCAGGATTGAACCGCATCAATGGGAGTTGATCAAAACCGCTGATTACCTTGGAGTGCGCCGATAAATGCGCTGCTAGCCGCGCCTCCAGTTCTGCCTTTACGTCTTGCTTCCAGTACCCATGAACGCCATGTACGACTTGTGGCTGGGCAACCCGGCAGCCGAGATATCGAAAGGTATATGCCAAAGGCCAAAGCAACATGCGCACATCGCCCTCTTTCCCATCTGGCCCGCTTTCACTTTCTTGAGACCCTGTGCTTACGCAAAATAGAACGGTCTTATTGCTGTGCCGGCCTGTATCAAACCGTTCTCGCGAGCTGTGCATGGCGCCATTGGCGAGTACCCTGTCGCACCAACCTTTGATAATTGCAGGAGGACCAAACCACCAGATTGGGAAATGGAAGATGATGCGGTCCGCGGCATTAAACTTAGCGATCTCCGCTGCGACATCCGCAGGTAGACTGTCCGTCAAGGATGCATTCTCCTGACATCTGAGGACGTCATGGCCAGCATTATCTTGATAGTGATCAAACCGCTCGACGGGGTCGAAACCATCTTGCACCAGATCTGATCGTGTTATGCTGCCACCCAATGAAAGGCACACCCGTTCGGTTTCTTGCGCCCAAGACCCCGTGAAAGAACCGCTGTAGGGATGCGCCGTCACGATCAATGTTTGTGCCATGTTTGGTTTCACATTCTGGCAAGGGGGTCCGTTTTTCAGACCGGATGGGTATCCTGAACCTGCGAAGATATCCAGACCAGGTAGTGTTAAGCGTCTGTCGTTTGTGCCTATGGAGCCATTTAGGTCAAATTGCAGAGAGAGAGTTTGCTGCGCATGGTTGAAATGGTCCCACCTATTCGGACAGTTTTGCGGCTTGGCTAAGATGCACCTGGTGCGTGCTCAAGATGCTGACGCGCCTTGCATTGCCCACGCCCTATCACTTTCTCGCGTCCGGCACCGTTGAAAACCGCTATTCGCGGGCAAGTACCACGTCGAAAATCACCGAAAGGAACGGCGCATCAACTTTTCCGGACAGGGCCATGCCAACGGGAAAATCGCTGGCCGGTTTTTCTTTGTAGCTCATCACCAGATCGTCTCGGACGCCGAAAACGGTGTCTTGATCGAGGTAGGGGTCATCGTCGGGGAATATTTCGGTCACAAGCGTCCGATACCCCGGTGCCTTGACGATGTAGTGCAGGTGCGATGGCCGCCAGGGATGACGGCCACATGCGCGCAGGATACTGCCGACAGGGCCGTCTGACGGCACGGTATATTCCACCGGCTTTACGGTCGTGAATGCGTACCGTCCGTCATCGCCAACCGTCATAAGCCCGTGAAAGGAATAGGTGTCCTGTTCATCGTCTTGACTGGCATAAAGCCCATTGGGCGCGGTTTGCCAGATGTCGATCTCGGCACCAGCGATCGGGTTGCCGTCGGTGTCACGAATGACACCCTCAGCCAGCAGGACAGGCCCGCCAAAGTCGCGTTTCATATCGCCGCCAACCGGCAGGGGCGGTGCACCGGATACGTGGAACGGCCCCAGCACGGATGACGAGGTTGCCTCCGGGCTGGAATGGATCATATCGACCAGCGACGACAGGCCCAAGACATCAGAGGCGAGGACGAACTCGTGATGGTCCTCTGACTCAACGGCAGCACAGCCTTCCAAAAAGGCAATCCCCACGCGCCATTCATCATGGGTCAGTTTTGTCTCGCGGGCAAAATCATGCAGATGCTGGACCAGCGCGCTCATGATTTCGCGCGTGCGAGGCGGCGTGTCATCAGCCAGATAGCTGCGGAATACATCCGTAATATTGTCTTTGGTCACGTTACGCATGCGCTTGGTTCCTTACAAAAGAGCGAGGCTAAGGATTGGGAATTCAATCAGGATGAAGAGGACGATCAACATGACGAATGCGAAGGGCAGCGCACCCATGAATACATCCTTGAGCGATATACGGTCGTCGTTGAGCGTTGATTTGATCACAAAGCACGATATGCCCAGTGGCGGGGTCAGCAAACCTATTTCGGCGCCGACAACAGTGATGATCCCGAACCAGATCAGCGACATATCCAAGGCTTCAACCAGTGGCAGGAACAATGGCACGACGATCAGGATGATTGATGCGGTATCAAGGATCGTGCCAAGGAAGATCATCAGCAGCACATAAAGCAGCATGATCGTCCAGAAGGTCGCGGCACTTCCTGCCAATAGGTCCTGCAACTGATTGGGGAGCCCGGCAAGGCCGAGCATCCGGCTGTAGATGGACGCCGCTGTAATCAGGAACAGGATAGCCGCCGTGATATGCCCGGTTTCAAGGAGCGCTTCCCAGAAACCCTTCAGCGACATCGACCTGCGCGTCACGGCAATGATCAGTGCAACGAGAGACCCGGTTGCTCCCGCCTCTACGGCGGTCATCCAACCGGTATATATCCCACCAAGGACGATCGTGATCAGACCGACAGTCGGGAGGGTCTTTGATGCAATCTCGCGCCTTGACATCCACTCGGTGTCTTCGACGACACGACCGCCGACGAAATTCGGCGTGAAGCGGCCCATGAACCAGATTGCGCCGACATATGCGATCGCCAGCATGATGCCCGGGATTACCCCAGCAAGGAACATATCACCAACCGATTGCTCGGCCACGAAGCTATAGATGATCAGCATGGCAGATGGCGGAATGATCATCCCCAGAACAGACGATCCTGCGACCACACCCACCGCAAAGCGCGGATTGTAGTCTTGCGCAATCATCTGGGGTACAGACACTTTGGTAAAGACAGACGCTGATGCGATCGAAGACCCGGTGACGGCGGCAAAGACCGCATTGGCACCAACGGTGGCCATGCCGATCCCGCCTTTCACCTTGCGAAAGCGCATCGTCATGACTTCGTAGATGTCCCGGCCCAAACCGGCCTTGGACACGATCAATCCCATAAAGGTGAATAGCGGAATGGTGGCAAAACTATAGACCATCGCACTGTCACCAACCGCGACCTTCAGCAGGTTCAGCGCAAGTGTGAAGTTGTCGCGCATCAGCCAGATCGACACCAGCGACACCATGCCCAATGCGATTGGGATGTAGACGCCGGCGTAGATCAGAAAAACGATTGCAATGACCGATATCAGGCCGATCTCGATGGGGGTCATGAATTCGGACCATTCGTATCTGTGTCGTCGTGCTCGGGCGCGCGGATGAGCTGCGGTCGATCCTGCGCGGTGACAACTTTGAGAATGAAGATCAGACAGGACAATGCGCTGCCCGAAGCGATGACCAGTTTTATTGGCCACCAGGGCACTGTGAATAGGCCGGGAATGCCGAAGAAATCCTGCGTGTTCCACATCTTCAGAAATTCGGGGAACATGATGTAAGCAATCAGACCCATAAAGATCGCGGAGATCGCATTGATGATACGTCTGAGGTTCGCCGTCAGGCCCGGACTGCGGTGATAGAGTAAATTCAGGAAACCGTCCGAGCGTGTCAAACGATCCACCCGCACGACATCGGCAAGTTGCAGGAATACGATAAAGACGACAGAAAGCTGCACGAGTTCATAGGTGCCCTTGAGAGGCGCGTTAAAAACGCTTCGGGCAACGACATCGACGTTGAGGATCACCACCAACATCAGCACGGTCAGCGTTCCGGCGACATTGGCGGCAATCGCGAGAGAGTTGGCGACCCGAGAGAGACCGCCGATTGTGGATTTGAGCATGCTCATGGCCTCTTCTCGGGTCTTGCAGGGCTTACTGCTGCGACCAGTCGCGGACGCCGACAAAACCTGCGGCTTCAAGCTTGCCCAGATAAGCGGCGAGCATGTCTGTGCCCGGTTCACCATTGTCGTTCAGCGTCGCGGCCCACTCCTGCGCAATGTTTGGCATTGAAGCCGCCCAATTGGCGCGATCTTCGTCAGAAACGTCGATGATAGTACCACCGGCGGCGACGTAGGCTTCTTCAGCCGCAGCCGCACGGTCCATTGCGATACCAGCGAGGCGGTCACGGTAATCGATTGCGACCGCTTGCAGCACGTCCTTGACCTCATCTGGCAGGTTGTCCCAATAGTCCTGGTTGACCGTCACGGTCTTGGAATTCACTGCGCCAAGGTCTGCGCGCAGCATATATGGTGCGACTTCCGAGATTTTGAACGTCGCCGCGGCTTCTGGCCACAGCATACCAGCGTCGGCCAATCCTGTTTGCATCATGTTATAGAAATCAGTCAGGCCACCACGCACCCCCGCTGCATCCTGAATGCCTTCCAGGTAACGCAGGTTCATGCCTGCGCCGGCGACCTTGAAGCCCTCAAGATCAGAAACGCCAGACACTTCCTGTGTCGAGAACACCTGATAGCTGTTCAGCACAACGCCGGTTGCCAGATAGACTTGGTTTTGGGCCGCGAACTCGTTTTGCATCGCGGGGAACTCGCGGGCAATTTCATCAACCGCGCGCGCAACAGCCCGCGCATCTGTCGACACAAAAGGTGTGACGGCAGAAAGGCCTTGGCTGGGCAGCTTGGATGAGTGGAAGATGGTCGTGACAATGCCAATATCGCCAAGACCCAGCTCGATGCCTTCCAGCACGCCTCTGGGCTTCACGATGGATCCACCATAGTTTTCCTGCCAGTCCATGACGTAATTGCCAGTCTCGGCCAAGCGGCGGTCAACTTCCGGAATGAAGAAACTTGAAAATTCCTTCACCCAAAGTGCCCGATCCGGGTAGCCGTCAATCACCACAGCAGAGATTGTTTCCTGCGCTGCGGCAGGTAGCGCCGTCATGGTCGCAAGTGCGGCCCCCATCAGTGTACGTTTTGTCCAGTTCTTCATGTGTTTTCCTCCCAGAAAAGCGGGCGCCGTTGGCCCGGTTGAATTCAGTTTGTCTTTCGCCAGTTCACCGTCAGGTCGGTGCCCGCGGCTTCAAAAAGTTTCGCGATCGCGCAATATTTCGCAGTTTCAACCCCAACCAGATCCAAATCTTCCTGGCTGGCTGGGGTATCGCAGTTTACCGTGAGTGTGGCCGCGGGAAATGGGACGGCGATCTCTTCCTCCATGAGAACGCCGCGCCGGTCGAATTTACAGTTTGCATCAATCGTGACTTCGCCCAGATCAATACCAAGGCGATGGGCACTCTTGTGCCCAATCACATTGGTGCAAGCGATCAATGCGGTCATCGCAGTCTCGGTCGGGGAAGGCCCAAGGTTTGTGCCGCCACGCTCTATCGGCTCGTCGATCACAACGTTTTGGTCGCGGATAGAAATTTCGGTCCGCGCATGTGTCGGGCAAATCGCCTTTGCGAGGTAGGTCACGACCGTTTTCATTCTGATGGCCATCTGTCTCTCCTAAATCACGCTGCAAACTTGATCGAAAGCAAAGCGCGGAAGTTTTTGGAACAGCGCTGTTTCATCCGCGTATCCAATGTTGCAAAGAAAATTTGATTTCAGGCTGGTTCCTGCGAAAAATTCTGCGTCCACAGTCGCGTTCGAGAACCCGGACATCGCTCCGACATCAAGCCCGACAGCGCGCGCCGCAATCATGAAATAGGCCCCTTGCAGGGTGGCATTGCGCAAGGCTGTGTCTTTGCAATACGCCTCATTGCCATCGAACAAGTGCCGACGATCTTCGTGCGGAAACAGGAACGGCAACTCGTGCCAGAAATTCATGTCCTGCGCGATGATTGCCGTTACCGGCGCGCCCATCATCTTGGGAATATTCTTCGGCTTGAGCGATTTCGCCAGCCGCTTCTTGCCTTCGGGCGTCTTGACAAAGACAAAGCGCGCCGGAAGCGTGTTCATCGAAGTTGGCCCGTTGATCGTGATCTCGTATATTTCTTCCAGCAGACCATCGGGGATGGGTTCGTCGGTCCAGGCATAGTGAGAGCGCGCCTCGCGCAGGATCAGGTCAATCGCGTCGTCCGACAGCCTGCTGACGCGGTTGCGCAGCGCACGATGATCGGCCTGTGCCTTGGCGCGCAATGCGTCCAGTTCTTTGCCGGTCGGTGCGTTCATTCGGCGGCCGCCTTGCTTGCGTGGTCCTTTTCATCAACCACCGGGTTGGAACAGATGCCGATCCCTTCGATCTCGATGTCGATGACCTCTCCCGGAACCAGCCAGCGGGGGTTGGGTTTCTTGGCATGTCCAACGCCGGGAGGGGTTCCCATGGCGATCAGATCACCGGGTTCCAATGTCGTGTATTGGGAAATGGTCGCGATTGTCTGTGCAACCGACCAGATCATGTTGCCGGTGTTGGAGGATTGCAAAACCTCTGTCCCGACGCGGCTTTCGATCCTGAGGCCGGCCGCACCAGCGGGCAGCTCGTCGGGGGTCACAACAAAGGGACCAATCGCACCGGTGTTGTCAAAGTTCTTGCCCGGTGTCCATTGATGCGTCTTGCGCTGATAATCGCGCACGGAGCCGTCGTTAAACACAGTATAGCCGAACACATGATCCAAGGCTTCCGCCTCGGAGATGTGACGCCCACCCTTGCCAACGATGAACATCAGTTCAGCCTCGTAATCAAGCTTGTCAGAACAGGTCGGACGGACCATGGGTGCACCCGCTGCCATGATGGAGTTCCTGCCGCGCATGAACAGCGCCGGATAGTCGGGGATGTCGTAACCGCCCTCTTTGATATGGTCGGTGTAGTTCAGCCCAAGGCAAATGATTGTCCCGGGGGCTGCAACGGGCAGGGCAGGCGTGATCGATGCGACAGAAACGCGGTCGGCGGTGCCCATCTTGGCTGCGACTGATTCTGCCAGCGAAGGTTCAGAAATCAACGCCATCAGGTCAGAGCCTACAGCCGCATCAAGCGCGGTAAGATTAACGGCTTGATCACCTTCAACCGCATATACCGCTGTGCCTTGTTGCGTTTCCCCGACCAGATACTTCATGCGTTCTATCCTTGTAAGTTTCGATAGTTTCTGCCTACAATATCATCACATGTCAATAAATATCGATTTTTTTGAAAAGAGGGATGGCGCTATGGTGGCTTGGGCAGACTATAAGGCAGAGGCGAAATCGCGCGGTGCATTGGCATTGGAACTTTATGTTGCAACATCCACGCCTGCCAAGGAGCCGCAGGACGTTAAGGCCGCGTTGCCAGACCATCTGGCGTATCAAGCAGAATTGGAACGCGCAGGATCACTGGCGTTTGCAGGCCCGATGTCGGACGAAAGCGGCGCGCAGATGCAAGGCATGGGATTGATCATCTACCGCGCTGAAAGCTTGAGTGCTGCGCGCGCGCTCGCGGATGGCGACCCGATGCACCAAAGCGGTGCGCGCAGCTATGTGTTGCGGCGGTGGATGATCAACGAAGGGTCGTTGAATCTGTCTGTCGGGCTATCTACCAAAGAAGTGACGCTGACCTAAGAGGGAATTCGGCATGAATATGATAGACGATACCGGCAGCAGAGAGATCTCTGCAACGCGCGCAACCTATCTGGCATTGCGCGAAATGATCCTGGTGGGTGAACTTCCGGCTGGCAAGAAACTCAAGATCGATCAGTTGCGCGCGATGCTCAACGTTGGTGCATCGCCCGTGCGCGAGGCGCTTAGCTTGCTGACATCAGACATGCTTGTCGAACGGATTGATCAGCGGGGCTTTCGCGCCGCGCCGGCCAGTATCGCAAATTTTGAAGAGATCCGGACGCTGCGCTCGACGCTGGAGGATATTGCGCTACGCAAATCCATCGCGCTTGCGAATGCGGATTGGGAAGAGCGTCTTGTTCTGGCGCATCACAAGATGAAGCGGTCGACTGGCACAGAAACATTTGAGCAAGCGCATAAATCATTTCACATGGCGCTGCTGAGCAACGCAGCATCACCGATGCTGGAACGCTATTGCAGCCAGCTTTACGATCTCAACATCCGGTATCGGTATCTGGCCGCCGGTGGGGCCAGCTATCAAAGGCGTGATATCGCCGCAGAGCATGAGGATATCCTTGAAGCTGCAGTGAATGGCGACGCTGAAGCCGCGTCCACAGCATTGCTGCGCCACTACCGTTTGACGGGTGAATATCTCACAACGCAGCTTGGCGTGCTGTAGTTTTGATGCGTGCCGGACGACTGAAGGACTTATAAATGAGCGTGCAGCGCAATCGATTTCTGACGGACATGCTGTCCACGCTCTTTGACCGCAGCGACCGTCTGCGCGGCAAAAGTGATGCCCGCGATATCCAGGAGCTTTGTCGCGCGGTGTTATCCACAGAAGGTGTGATTTCCGGGCAGACACTGGCGGCGACTGTCTTTGAGCGTTACCGATCGCTTTCTGACCCCGAAAAACATGCGTTCTTTACGTTCCTGAACGATGAGCTGGACATAGATGCCCAAGCGCTGGCCACTCTTGCAACAACATATGCCGAACACCAGTCGCCGGACGCCTATGTTGCCCTGTCCCAAGCGGCGGAACCCAAACGCCAGGAACTGTTGCGCCGCTTGAACCAGCCGATGGGTGCGACTGCCGATATCGTCGCAATGCGGGCCGACTTGCTGCGAAGTCTCAAGGAGGAAGGCGCGCTTGCGCGGACTGACCACGATTTTGTGCATCTTCTGAGCAGTTGGTTCAATCGCGGGTTCTTGGTGCTAAAGGCAATAGATTGGGACACACCGGCGCGTATCCTCGACAAGATTGTGGCCTATGAGGCCGTGCATCAGATCAACGATCTTGATGATCTGCGCCGACGCCTCTACCCGCCTGACCGGCGTTGCTTTGCGTTCTTTCACCCCGCGATGCCGGACGAGCCGCTGATTTTTGTCGAGGTCGCGCTGACCGAGGCAATACCGGGGGAAGTGACAAAGCTGTTGTCGGAACGGCGCACACCTTTAGAGGCCGAAGACGCCAGAGTTGCCGTTTTCTATTCAATCTCGAATTGTCAAAAAGGGCTTTCCGGGATCAGCTTTGGCAACCAACTCATCAAGCAGGTCGTGTCAGAGCTTTCGCTCGCGTTTCCGCAACTTCAGAATTTTGTCACCCTGTCGCCCATCCCCGGCCTGAACCGGTGGTTGGCGACCCAGACCGATGATCCCGACAATGGCCATGTCGCCACGGCTATCTTAGAGCACCGCGCACCGCCGCAAGACATCCGCGCAATGGCCGCCCGCTATCTTTTGTTGGCAAGGCGCGGTGACGGGATGCCCCTCGATCCGGTCGCGCGTTTCCATTTGGGCAACGGGGCTCAGGTCCATGACATCCATGCAGGTGCCGACGCTTCGGCCAATGGGCTGGCGCAATCCAGCGGGGCAATGGTGAATTATCTTTATGACCTGTCGCAAACGCAACGGCGCCACGAGGACTTCGCGCTTCGGTCCGTTATTGCCGCCGCCAAGCCAGCACAAGCCCTATCGACCGCTGCGCTTTCTGCCAAACCAAAGGAAACCTCATCGTGACAAATACGCTTTACGATGCACTCATTGCCCCACATGCCGAAAACGATGCGATATTTCTGACATGCGATGATGGGGCAGAGGTCAGCTATGCCAGTTTCGTCGCGCGTGTCGCCCAACTGGCACATGTGCTGGCTGACGCGGGCGTAAAGCCGGGCGACAGGGTGGTCGTTCAGGCGCCCAAACTGGCGGATGCCGTTGCGCTTTATGGCGCTGCGGTCCAGGCGGGGGCGGTCTATTTGCCGCTCAACACCGCTTACACGCAAAGCGAGTTGAGCTATTTCATCGCAGATGCGAAGCCTGCACTGGTCGTCTGCGACAAAAGAAATGAGGCCGAGATATTCGCGATCTGCGGCGGCGATGCGCGGGTCATGACCCTCGCCAAAGACGGCACCGGATCGCTGTCGCAACAGGCAGACACCCGCAACACCAGTTTTCGCACTGTTGCACGCGGCCCTGATGATTTGGCCGCGCTGCTTTATACTTCAGGCACAACGGGTCGCTCCAAAGGCGCGATGCTGTCGCACCGGAACCTGCTGTCCAATGCCACATCCCTGACCGAGCTGTGGCAGATCACCAGCGACGACAGGCTGATCCATGCGCTTCCGATTTTCCACACCCACGGCCTGTTTGTTGCGTTGAACACATCGCTTCAGGCGGGCGCGCAGGTGCGTTTCATGGCAGGGTTTGATATCGATGCGATCATTGCCGAAATCCCGGCATCGACCCTGCTCATGGGCGTGCCCACTTTCTATACACGCCTCTTGGGTGATGCGCGGTTGAGCCGCGACCTGGTTCCGAACATGCGGCTCTTTGTATCCGGTTCTGCACCGTTGCTGGCCGAAACTCACACGGACTTTGAAGGGCGCACCGGCCACCGCATTCTTGAACGTTACGGGATGACCGAAACCAATATGATCGCGTCAAACCCATATGAGGGTGAACGACTGGCGGGAACGGTCGGCTATGCGTTGCCCGGCACGGAAGTGGAGATCACCAATGACGGCGAGCCGGTTGCGGCAGGCGAAATCGGCATGATCGAAGTGCGCGGCGACAACGTGTTCCAGGGCTACTGGAACATGCCCGAAAAGACCGCCGAAGAGCTGCGCGACACCGGTTTTTTCATCACCGGGGATTTGGGCGTGAAATCCGAGGATGGGCGCATCTCGATCGTCGGACGAGAAAAAGACCTGATCATTTCGGGGGGCTACAATATCTACCCCAAGGAAATCGAGGACGTCATCAATGACATCGATGGCGTTCTGGAAAGCGCTGTCTTTGGTGTTCCGCATGTTGATTTCGGGGAAAGTGTTATCGCCTCAGTCGTCATTGACAATGCAGCGCTCTCTGCCGGAGAAATTGCCGAATTGGTCGCGCCGAACCTTGCGCGGTTCAAGCATCCAAGGAAATACATTATCGCCGACGCACTTCCACGCAACACGATGGGGAAAGTGCAAAAGAACATCCTGCGCGAAACTTACTGCGGGAACGAGGCGGAATGACCTACACATCCGAGGCGCGCAGTTATCTGGGCGGTTGTCATGGCGGCTAATGTTAGCGCATATTTTCCAACCCCGGAACTGATGTAACGTCCGGCTCTTTGCAATGCTGACGTTTTTCGGCGGATCGGGAACTTCATTCTTGACGCGCGCAAAGAAATTGACTGGAATGTAAAGATGAGTGCGTGATGGGGAATCGAGGCGGCCATGTCTGAGACGAAGATCAGGAACATGGAAGAGTTTTCAGCCGTCAGCGGCATCTCCCGGCCAACCGTCTCTAAATATTTCAACGACCCCGAGAGCGTGCGCCAATCAACGCGCGAAAAGATTGAACGGGCGATCGAGAAGCACGATTACCGTCCGAATATTTTTGCGATGAACCAAAATCGCAAACTGACCAAGAATGTCGGTATCGTCGTGCCATTGCTTGCCGATCCCTATTTTGCCGAAATCGCCCGCAATCTTGAGCAGCGCTGCATACAGGCGGGGTATCGCCCGACGATGTTCAGCGCGCATGGTGACCCGCAGTTGGAAGTCGATGTTCTGGAAAATCTGCGGTCCATGAAACCGGCAGGGGTTCTGTTGGCACCACTTGGTCGGGCATCCGATCACGCCGCCCTGGAGAAGTTCTGCGAAGATGTGCCGACGCTCATCTTTGATAGCAGCGTGGAAGAGATCGGCGTTGCTTTCGTGGGGTCGGACAATTTTCAATTCACGTCGCACATTTCGGATTACCTGTGTCGCACCGGCGAGGCGCCGTGTTTTTTCGAGATGAAGACGCCCGCAAACCCCAATGCGCATCGTCGGCGGCAAAGCTATCTGAACGCGATGCAGTCCTTTGGGTACACACCGCAAGTCATTTCTGTCGAAGGGGAAGGGTGGTCGTTTGAAGAGATAGGCCGGTTGGGCGGGCATCGGGCGCTGACCGAGAAGCAGTTTTCGACGAACACGATCCTGTGCAGCAATGACCGATTGGCGATCGGGCTTTTGACGGCTTGCTATGAACAGGGGGTCAAGGTGGGGCGTGGGCCGGACTGTGCGATTCGCGTGGCTGGACAGGACGGACACCCGAACTCCCGCTACACTTGCCCGCCGCTTACCACGATTTCGCACGACTATGACGCGGTTTCCAAACATGCCGCAGAGGCTCTTTTTGCGGCTATTGACGGCCATGTAGAGCCTTGGAAAAGCACAAGATTAGAGGGCAAGCTGATCTTGCGAGATTCCGCCTGAGATCAAAAATCTTTACGCGCGTAAATATTTTGTTGACTGCGCGTCGCCGTTTCCCCTAACGTAGCGGCATCACATCCAATAGGGAGGATTACCGGATGTCTATGAGAAGCACTCTTTGTGCTGCAACGGCGCTCACGCTTGTCACGGCGGGCAGCGCATTTGCAGGCAGCCATTCACCAACCATTACGATCGCGACCGTCAACAACGGCGACATGATCCGTATGCAAGGTTACACCGACCAATTCACCGACGCGACAGGGATCAATGTCGAGTGGGTGACATTGGAAGAGAACGTGCTGCGTCAGCGCGTCACAACTGACATCACCACAAACGGTGGCCAGTTCGACATCATGACAATCGGCATGTACGAAACACCAATCTGGGGCGCCAATGACTGGCTTGTCCCACTGAACGACCTGTCCGCCGAGTATAACGCTGGCGACATTCTGCCTGCGATGGCTGGTGGTCTTTCCTACAACGGCACACTCTTTGCTGCACCATTCTATGGTGAAAGCTCCATGATCATGTACCGCACCGACCTGATGGAAGCTGCCGGTCTTGAGATGCCAGACGCACCAAGCTGGTCCTTCATTGCCAAAGCGGCACGTGAAATGACCGACCGCGACAACGACATCAACGGTGTCTGCCTGCGCGGCAAGGCCGGTTGGGGTGAAGGCGGCGCGTTCATCACTGCGATGTCCAACTCTTTTGGCGCACGCTGGTTCGACGAAGAGTGGAACGCGCAGTTCGACACACGTGAGTGGTCTGACACGCTGAACTTCTACAAGAACATGATGGACGATGCTGGTCCTTCCGGTTTTGCAACGAACGGTTTCAACGAAAACCTGTCCCTGTTCAACCAAGGCAAATGCGGCATGTGGATTGACGCGACTGTTGCGGCTTCTTTCGTAACCGGCGCAGACTCTACGGTTGCTGACTCTGTTGGGTTCGCACTGGCACCAGACAACGGTATGGGCAAGCGCGCAAACTGGCTCTGGGCATGGGCACTCGCCATTCCTGCCGGTACACAGCAGGTTGACGAAGCCAAGCAGTTCATCGAATGGGCGACAGGCACTGGCTACATTGATACGGTTGCCGCGAACGAAGGTTGGGCAAACGTACCTCCTGGTGCGCGTACCTCTTTGTACGAAAACCCCAACTACCAGTCCGTGCCATTCGCTCAGATGACATTGGACTCGATCCTGTCGGCTAACCCCAACGACAGCACAGTAGACCCAAGCCCGTACGTTGGCGTCCAGTTCGCTGCGATCCCAGAGTTTGCGGGCATTGCAACCGAAGTAAGCCAGGAATTCTCCGCCGCTTACGCTGGTCAGCAGTCGATCGAAGAAGCGCTTGAGAAGGCTCAGGCCATCACAAACGAAGCAATGGAAGCTGCTGGCTACCGCTAGGCACTCCTCCTGACCCAAGGGGCGGCGAAAACTGTCGCCCCTTGGTTTAAGAACGATCCCAAATATACTGTCGCCTGAATACAGCGCGTGAGATCACTCCGCACTGTGACCAGAGGAGGTACATCCAAATGGCTACCAAAGCTTCCCGATCCGCTGCCAGACTGATGATGGCACCCGCTGTGATCCTGCTCTTGGGCTGGATGTTGGTTCCCCTCATTATGACTTTGTGGTTCTCATTCCGCGTCTATCTGCCGCTGCGTGGCGGCGACCAAGGCTGGGCTGGATTTGACAACTATACCCGCTTCGTCACCTCAAGCGCCTTTTGGCCCGCAATCCAGACGACCTTGATCATCGTCCTTGGCGTTTTGGCCATTACCGTGATTTTCGGCATCCTGATTGCGCTGCTTCTGGATCAACCGATCTGGGGACAAGGTGTTGTCCGCATCCTCGTGATCGCACCTTTCTTTGTCATGCCGACGGTGTCGGCGCTGGTTTGGAAGAACATGTTCATGGACCCGGTGAACGGTCTATTCTCACATCTTTGGCGGCTCTTTGGGGCCGAGCCTGTCAGTTGGCTTTCGGATGCATCCCTGCCGTCGATCATCATGATCGTCAGCTGGCAGTGGCTGCCCTTCGCAACGCTTATCCTGCTGACCGCCGTGCAATCGCTCGACAGTGAGCAGCTCGAAGCCGCCGAAATGGATGGCGCCCCACACCTCAAGCGTTTCTGGTTCATCGTGCTGCCGCACCTCAGCCGCGCAATCACGATTGTGATCCTGATCCAGACCATCTTCCTGCTTGCGATCTTCGCCGAGATTTTCGTGACCACGGGTGGTGCTTTCGGAACGCGAACACTGTCCTACCTCATCTTCCAACGTGTTCTGGAAAGCCAGAACATTGGATTGGGTTCCGCCGGTGGTGTCTACGCCATCATCCTTGCAAACATCATAGCGATCTTCCTGATGCGGATCGTTGGAAAGAACTTGGATTAAGAATATGGCCCGTTCTGTTACTCCCCGCCGGAAGCTCATCAATACCACCGCAGCCTGGGCGATTGGTTTGCTGATCTTCTTCCCGATCCTCTGGACCATCCTGACCAGCTTCAAAACCGAAGCGCAGGCGATCGCGGCCCCACCGATCTTTCTGGGCTTCGATTGGACACTGGAAAACTACCGCGTTGTGATGGAGCGGTCTAACTATGGCCGTTTCTTGTGGAACTCGATCATTATCGCAGGGCTTTCGACGGTTCTTGGCTGTATCATCGCGGTGCCTGCCGCCTGGTCGATGGCCTTTGTGCCATCGCGGCGGACCAAGGACATCCTGCTCTGGATGCTCTCAACCAAGATGTTGCCTGCCGTTGGCGTTCTGTACCCAATTTACCTTCTGTTCATCAAGATGGGTCTCTTGGACAGCCGCGCAGGTCTGGTTGTTGTGCTGATGCTGATCAACCTGCCGATTATCGTCTGGATGCTTTACACATACTTCAAGGAAATCCCTGGTGAGATCCTGGAAGCGGCCCGCATGGATGGTGCCACATTGCGCCAGGAATTGATCTATGTGCTGACGCCAATGGCGATCCCCGGCATTGCCTCAACCTTGCTGCTGAACTTCATCCTTGCATGGAACGAAGCGTTCTGGACGCTCAACTTGACAGCTGTCAACGCGGCACCACTGACCGCCTTTATTGCCAGCTATTCCAGCCCTGAGGGATTGTTCTTTGCCAAGCTCAGCGCGGCCTCGACCATGGCGATTGCACCGATCCTCATCCTTGGCTGGTTCAGCCAGAAGCAACTTGTCCGCGGCCTGACATTCGGCGCGGTGAAATAACGCCCCTGCGAGGGCAAGAAAAAGGACCTGATAGATGGGACAAATCGAACTCAAACAGGTGACCAAATCTTTTGGTGAAGTGGAGGTCATTCCACCGCTTGATCTGACCATCAAGGATGGCGAATTCACCGTCTTTGTCGGCCCTTCGGGTTGCGGAAAATCCACGCTGTTGCGCCTGATTGCGGGGCTGGAGGATATCACGACAGGCCATATCGAGATTGATGGCAAGGACGCCACAGATCTCGTTCCCGCCAAGCGCGGCCTTGCCATGGTTTTCCAGTCCTATGCGCTTTACCCGCATATGTCGGTGCGCAAGAACATCGCTTTCCCACTGCGGATGGCCAAGATGGATCAGGCCGAGATTGATCGCCGCGTGAATGCGGCTGCCGAGGTGCTGAACCTGGCTGACTACATTCACCGGCGTCCCGGTCAACTGTCGGGTGGTCAGCGTCAGCGCGTGGCCATTGGCCGGGCGATTGTGCGCGAACCGGCGGCGTTCCTGTTTGACGAACCCCTGTCAAACCTTGATGCGGCCTTGCGCGTCGGTATGCGGATGGAAATATCGGAGCTTCACAAAAAGCTCGATACGACCATGATCTATGTGACCCACGATCAGGTTGAAGCGATGACCATGGCCGACAAGATCGTGGTCTTGCAGGCCGGTGTGATCGAACAGGTCGGCAGCCCGCTTGAGCTGTACCGCACGCCGCGCAATACCTTTGTTGCGGGCTTTATCGGCTCGCCCAAGATGAACTTGATGTCCGGCGAGGAGGCTGCAAAGCACAATGCCGCCACGATCGGTATCCGCCCGGAGCACATTGACGTCGTCGCGGAGGGTGGCATGTGGCAAGGCACCGTCGGTGTCGCCGAGCATTTGGGCTCTGACACGTTCTTTCATATCAACAACACCGGTCTGGCAGACACGATCACGGTGCGTGCCATTGGCGATATCAGCCTGACACATGGTGACAAGATCCACCTCAACCCGCGTTTGGATGAAATTCACAAGTTTGATGCGCAAGGCCTGCGGATCGGCTGATGCGATTGGCAGGCAAAACCGCGCTGATCACCGGGGCAGCCCGCGGGATCGGGCTTGCCTTTGCCAAGGCCTATGTGGCTGAAGGCGCGCGTGTTGCCATCGCTGATATTGATCTGGATCGGGCAAATCAGGCCGCCACAGAGATCGGCGAGGCCGCTGTGGCGGTGCGCATGGATGTGGCCGATCAGGCCAGTATTGACGCGGGCGTTGCCCACGCCATCACCGATCTGGGACAGATTGATATCTTGATCAACAACGCGGCAATCTTTTCTGCCGCCCCCATCGCCGAGATCACGCGACAAGACTATCACCGTGTCTTTGATATCAACGTCGCGGGGACATTGTTCACGCTGCAAGCCGTGACGGATCATATGGTTGAACGTGGCATCAAAGGCCGGGTCATCAATATGGCGTCTCAGGCGGGCCGACGTGGTGAAAGCCTTGTCGCGACTTATTGCGCCTCCAAGGCAGCCGTGATCAGCCTGACCCAGTCAGCGGGCCTGAACCTGATCCGGCACGGCATCAATGTGAATGCCATCGCGCCCGGTGTCGTTGACGGCGAACATTGGGACGGGGTTGATGCGTTCTTTGCCAAATACGAAGGCAAGGCACCGGGCCAGAAGAAGAAAGAAGTTGGTGATGCCGTGCCATTTGGCCGGATGGGAACCGCCGAAGATCTCACGGGCATGGCGGTGTTTCTGGCAAGCGAGGAGGCTGCCTATATCGTGGCGCAAACCTATAATGTGGACGGCGGGAATTGGATGAGCTGATGAATATCCGGCAGGATGCGGGCGCTGTGAAGCTGAGCAATCAAACACTGGGTCAGTTACCAGATTCTGTTGCGCGCCCGGTGTATGATCGTTCGGGGCTGTCATCTGGTATCGTGCATATCGGGCTGGGTAATTTTCATCGCGGGCATCAGGCCTGGTATCTTCACCGCCTCATGCAGCAAGGCTTGGCGCATGACTGGGCGATTGTCGGGGCCGGGGTCCGTGCCGCTGACGCCGCCCAGCGCGACAGGCTGGCCGCGCAGGACTATCTGACAACTTTGATTGCCTTGGACCCTGCAAAGACCACCGCGGAAGTGACCGGCTCCATGATCGATTTTGTGCCGGTTCAGGCGACGAATGCAGCACTGATTGCGCAAATGGCTGATCCTGCAATCCGCATCGTTTCGCTGACCGTGACCGAAGGGGGCTACTTCGTGGACCCCGCCACAAAGGGGTTTGACGCCGATCATCCAGAGATACGTCACGATGCACAAACGCCGGATGCGCCCGTCACTGCTTTTGGCGCCATGATCGCCGCATTGAAACTGCGCCGCGCGGCGGGCATCGGGCCATTTGCCTGCATGAGCTGTGACAACCTGCAAGGCAACGGGGTAATCCTCCGCCAGACGGTTTCTTCGCTGGCGCGCCTTTCCGATCCTGCATTGGCTGACTGGATCGACGAAAACAGCAGCTTTCCAAACTCGATGGTTGACTGCATCGTGCCTGCGACAGGGCCGCAAGAGCTTGCCTTGGTGCGCAGTCTTGGCATTGATGATGCATGTCCCGTCACGCATGAGACCTTTCGCCAATGGGTCATCGAAGATGATTTTTGCGCCGGACGACCCGACTGGGATAAGGTTGGGGCGACGTTCACGGATGATGTGCACGATTTTGAAGCGATGAAAATAAGAGTGCTGAATGGCGGGCACCAGATCATTGCAAACGCTGGCGAATTGCTGTCGATCCAGACCATCGCAGACTGCATGGCCAATGGCACGATCTGTGCCTTTTTCGAAAAAGTCGCAAAGGACGAAATTCTGCCGCATCTCAAGGCCGTCCCTGGCATGGAACCCATGGCCTACGTCAGCTTGATTTCCGCCCGCTTTTCCAATCCGCGGATTGTCGATACGACAAGGCGGGTGGCCTTTGACGGGTCCTCGCGGCATCCGGGATTTGTGATCCCCTCGATCATCGATGGTCTGGCCAGGGGGACGCCGGTGACGGGGTTGGCTTTGGTCGAGGCGATCTGGGCGCGCATGTGCGCCGGCGCGCGCGAGGACGGCAGTGAGATCGCGCCGAATGATCCCTATTGGGAGCAGCTTCAGCAAACGGCCCTGATGGCGCGAAAGACGCCTCAGGTGTGGCTGGCGCAGCGCCAGTATTATGGCACGCTTGCGGAGGACGAGAGCTTCGTTGCGGCGTTCTCTAGATGGCTAGGCCTGATCTGGGAGCAAGGAACAGCAAAGACGATAGGGGCCTATCTGGCGCAGCGGTAAATTCTGCAACGCAGGTTTTGCCAGCGTCACCCCAGGTGCTGCCATGATAACTGTGCAAACCGATTGCTAACCACCCGCCTCGAACGGCTCAATCACGTCAACCTGAATATTGCCCTGCACCGGCCCCGTCCACTGGCTTGTGCGCCAGATACTTCCGCTGCCTGCATCCAGATAGTGCACATTGTGAAAGCTGTCTCCGGTGTCCGTCTCACAGGTTTCGACGACTTCAACAACGCGCCGCAGGGCACCTGCAACGTCGATATTCAAATCACGCCCTACCTGATTGCGGCAGGTGGCGGTGACCTGCGCAAACGATGGTCCGCGCTGCGCCAAACGATAGGTCCGCGTGACCTGTGATGGCCATGTCCCGGCCTTTGCCTTGGTCACCAGAGGATCGTTGCTTTGTGTCGACACGGCCTGCAAATTCGTCCCCAGGCCGAGGGTGGCGTAGATCAGACCTCCATCAAGCGTGATACCACGGTTATCGTTTGAATTATAGACAACCCGCCCGTCGCGCATCTGGATTGCGATCCCGACAGTGCCCAGACCGATAGACGGGCTCAGCATCAGCACCGCTGCGAGGTCGGCCTGTTCGATGGCTGCACGATTGACCTGTGGCACGGTCATTCCGACCTCGGGGTTGGGGTTCAGGATCGCATCGCGCATTTGTCCAAGGCTCGCAGCACAGCCTGACAAGGCCAGCATCACGCCTGCCGAGAATACAACTTTGATCAATTCCAGAACTCCCCGAAGCCATCTTCGATGCGCCTTTTGTCAGACGCGCGCAATTCATCATAAAGAAGGCCGGTTCCACTGACCCGTGAGCCATAGTCGCCGGATTGACCACCCACAGACAGGTTCGTGGTCGCGGCTCCGCCGTCGGGTGATGTCCACGACAGTGGAATGGAAATTTCCGCACCAAACTTGAGAGGCGAATTCTCTTCTTCGCTCCATGTTGTTGAGGCCGCAATCCGCCAACCATTGCTATAATTGCGCCCAACCGTCAGCCCGACAGCAAAATCGCCTGCGATGTATTGACCGGCATCCAACACGACGTAGTTGCCGTTTTGACCGACATTGGCATAGAGGCTGCCGATCACAGTCGATGCATCCGCATCTTCAAAGCCAAACCAGCCCTCATATGCGCGTTTCTGCACATAGGTGCCTTCAAGCCCGAGGGCAAAATTCTGTTCAGGGTCGCGCCAGATCACCTCACCGCTGACACCGCCATAGGCCCGTTCAAACAGGCCCGCAGACACCCGGCTATAGAGTTGTGGCGCCAGTCGAAACCGGTGCCGCAGGCTCAGCGACTGCAAATAGGGAACATCGGGTGTATAGGATGTAAAATCAGAGCGCGGTTGCGGCTCGGCAGGCGGATCCTGCTGTGTCCACTGGTTGAGGAACCGATAGCCAACCGTGCCTGACACGAAGGTCTGAGGTGAAAATGTATAGCGGGCATTCGCGTTCAGCGTGCCGGTAAGCTCCAGCCTGTCCGATCTGATGAAATCAGCCTTGAACGTCGGCGCGAGCCCATAGCTGAAGCGCGGTTTGAACTCACGCTCACCAAGGGCCGCTGGCCGGTTCAGCGGGCTGGCCTCGAGAGTGGTCGCGTCCCAGGCGCGCACTGCGGCATCGGATGCGCCAACAGCCCGGTCCAGCCCGGCCCGGTCCAGAACCACAACATTGCTGTCAAAGGCACCGGTGTTCTGGGTGATCCGGAACGTTGTGATATTTGCGGGAGCAACAGCAGAAAGCACCCGCGCCACCCGGCCTGAAATTCGTGCAAAAACAGGGTCCTGGCTGGAAGAGGCGGTGACGTCGATCGTATCACCGGCCATTGCAAAGCGGCGGATCTGAATGTCATCATTTTCAAGCCGCTCCTTGAGCACATCAAAGACCTGTTGCGCTTGCGGCTGTGGCCGGTTTGCCCGCGCCGGGCTGTTTTCGACATAAGGGTGCGGCCCGCGGCCAATATCGGTCTGGACGAACGGACGTGTGGGGTTGGCGTCAAACCGCAATCGCAATCCTGCACTGCCCTGATTGTTGACCAGACCCGTGATAACAAGGCCGTTCAAAATCGGATAGGACAGGCTTGCCGCAAAAGTATCTTCCGCCTCGGGGCCTGCGATGCCGCTGTATTCCGCCGCGGCGATCAGGCCATAGGTTCCCGTATCCCAGACAATATTGGCAAAAGGTTCGCTATCGCCCTGAAACAGATGGTCTGTGCGAATGACGCCGTCGTCATCACCGCGCCCTGCGGTATTTTCGCTGGCATACCGGCCCCACCCCAGGCCGACCGAGGATTGGACGGCGCCAAAGGTCTTGCTTGCAAGGATATATTCCCCCGACCCCCGATCATCGCCACCAAAGCCAACCACGCCGACGGTCAAGCCGGGCAAATAAGCGCCCTCATCCAAAAGCCGCAAACCCAAGCTAAGCTCATTGCCGCTCGTGGTGCCGCTTTCTTCATCATAGGTGGGAAAGCTGATCCCGATTTCAAACCGGTCGCTTGGCTGAAGCCCGAAGGAAAGCGCGCGGTAATCTTCGCGGAAGTCAAAGATGATAGCCAGATCATCTGCAACGCCGCTGGCAGCGCGCGGTGTGTCGATCGCCTGTGTCAGGCCACCAATGCCATCGGCCGCAAGGCTCGAAGCAATGCCGGTTGACAGCAGGAGCAGACAGGCGATCCTTTGGGTCTTGTTTTTCATGTGGTTTTTTTAACCCTTTGGACAACTGATCCTCAACGCTTGGCGCAAACCTACCCAAAGTATCAGGGCAATGTCGAGAGGATTGCCGGTCAATCACGGCCTGCCACCGGCCAATTGCAGAATGCTCCGCCAGAACCCGAATTCATACCCGAAATGAAGGACGCGCCGCCGCCAGATTTTACGTTGTTTTCACTGCCGCGCATTTGTTGGCGTTTTATGGCCCGCAGGCTGGGCCGTGTCGCAAGATCAGCCGATAGCCTGCAACCGCTTGAGCAGCGAGGATGTATCCCAGCGTCCTCCACCCAGCTTCTGGACGTCCTTGTAAAACTGATCGACCAGTGCCGTCACAGGCAGGCTCGCCCCGTTTTCATTGGCTGTATCAAGGCAAATGCCAAGATCCTTGCGCATCCAATCCACTGCAAACCCGTGGTCCCACTGATCTGCCAGCATGGTCTGATAGCGGTTCGTCATCTGCCAACTGCCCGCCGCACCCTGGCTGATCACCTCGACCACGGCCTCGCCATCCAGTCCTGCTTTCTGGGCGAAATGCAGCGCCTCGGAAAGGCCCTGAACCAACCCGGCAATCGCAATCTGATTGCACATCTTGGTCATTTGGCCCGCCCCGTTTTCACCGATCCGGCGGCAGAGCTTGGCATAGGCGGCGATCACCGTTTCGGCCTTGGCATAGCTGTCCTTCGCGCCGCCACACATGACAGACAGCGCACCGTTTTCCGCCCCTGCCTGCCCGCCAGACACCGGAGCATCGACAAAACCGATCCCTTTTTCGGCAGCGATATCGTGCAGTTCTCGGGTGACGGCGGCCGATACGGTGGTGTGATCGACAAAGATCGACCCGGCGGCCATGGCCGCAAAGGCGCCATCGTCGCCAAGGCATACCGCGCGCAGATCATCATCGTTGCCTACACACGCCAAGACAAGCGCAGCCCCTTGGGATGCAGCGCGGGGGGTTTTGCCCATCGCCCCACCGTGCTGTGCCACCCAGTTTTCCGCCTTGGCCTCTGTACGGTTGTAAACCGTGACATCATGCCCTGCCGCCTGCAGGTGCCCCGCCATCGGGTACCCCATGACCCCAAGACCCAAAAACGCAAGTTTTGTCATCGCAGCTTTCCTTTGTGCATGTGCTTGGCGCTTGCCTAATCTGCAAGATCCCAAGGGATCGTGTAAGCGTTCAACGCTTTGCCGATAGCGCCGTCTGTTACATCACCCGTCTTGGCCACATGCGCCACAAGGCCGCGTTTTTTATCTTCGCTGACGTCGCGCACTTTGGCGGCAAGATCACCCAGAGCGGCATTGTAGATGCGCGTAATCGCGCGTTTGCGCAGATCAGGTTTGAATATCTTTCCAACCGCCGTCTTGGGAAGCTCATCGAGGATTTCCAGATGCTTGGGGTGGGCGGCCCGCTCGTGAATATGTTTCTTGGCAAAAGCCATCAGTTCGTCCTGTGTGACCTCGGCCCCATCGACAAGTTCAACATAAACGCAAGGCACTTCGCCCGCATGCTGGTCCGGCTGACCAATGGCACCGGCGAACGCAATGGCATCGTGCCCCGCGAGCGCTTCCTCGATTTCAGCAGGGTCAATGTTGTGACCGCCGCGAATGATCAGATCTTTCGCGCGACCGGTGATCCAAAGATAGCCGTCTGCATCCACACGCCCCAGATCGCCGGTGCGCAGATATTGGGCATCGGAATTTTGGCCGGGATAGTACAGATCCTTGTTCTTGTCGGTCTCGGTGTAGGTCTGCCCATCAAAGACGCCCGGGTTCGAAACGCAGATTTCGCCGATTTCGTCGGCGTCCATGATCTCTCCATCGGCGGCATTGACGATTTTCACGTTGGTGTAGGGGAATGGCACACCGATCGATCCGACACGCTTTTCGCCGGCGGGCGGGTTTATCGAAACGAGGCATGTGGCCTCGGTGAGGCCATAGCCTTCGCAGATTGTGACACCCGCGGCCTCCTCAAACCGACGATAGAGTTCCAGCGGCAATGGTGCAGAGCCGCAAAATGCCAGACGCAAAGTCGAGATGTCGGCATCGACCTTGCGCTGCATCAGCGCAGACATGGCCGTGGGCACAGTGATCATGAAAGTCACCTTGTGCCTTTCGATCAACTTCCAGAAATTATCGAATACCCCTTCGCCACGGTAGCCTTGTGGCGTCGGAAAGACGACTTGCGCGCCTGATCCCAACGAGGCGCCAAGTGAAACGATCGTCGCAAAAACATGGAACAGGGGCAGCGGGCAAATCTGCACGTCCTGCTCGGTGAAGAGCAGCCGATCGCCCAGCCATGCATTATAGATGATGCCGGAATAGCGGTGTTGCACGACCTTCGGCATACCCGTTGTGCCGCCGGTGTGAAAATAGGCCGCAACGCGGTCCACCTTGCTGTCCTCAAAGCCAAGCGCCGTGGGCTGTTTGTCCATCTCCGCATTGAAATCCAGGACCGTGGCTTTGTGCGCCACAGGGTTCTTGGGCCGGATCAAAGGCACGATCAGGCGTTTGAGGCCGGTCAAATAGCGATGCAGGTCTACCTCAAGGACATGGGTGACATTGGGGGCCAGCCGCACCGCCTCTGCCGCCTTTTGGGCAACGTCGGTTTTTGGAAATGCCTTCAGAGTGACCAGCACTTTCGCGTTCGTTTCACGCAGGATCGCCGCAATCTGTTCGGCGTCCAGCAATGGATTGATCGGGTTGACGATACCTGCCACCTGTCCGCCAAGATAGGTGAGGATGGTTTCGGTTGCATTGGGCATCAGATAGGCAACAACATCGCTTTCGCCCACGCCGAGGCTGCGGAACATGTTGGCCGCCTGTCCGGTCTTGTCGCGCACCGTGTTCCAGTCAAGCGTCTCGCATCTGGAATTGGGATCAGAGAGCAAGCTGAAACTGACCGCGTTGCGGTCGCCATGCTGTGACGCGGTTTGGCCGAGCAACTCATACGTCGTTGTCGGCGTATTGCGGTCTTGCCATGACTTTTCGTTTTCGATGGCGTCCCGGTCTGCGACACTTGCAAAAGCCATGTCGTCTCCTCCCTGTTTTTTACCGCACTTTGCTGCGCGGCCTCCCTTGGCGGGCAGGGTGCGGAAAAACGGGCATAATCACAAGTCTTACGCTACGAAAAAACTGGCTACTCTGCGGCGAGCCCTTCGGTGAACTGCAATCGGGCCAGACGTGCATAGAGCCCACCTTGGGCCACAAGCGCGTCATGGGTGCCCTGCGCAACGATCTTGCCATCTTCCAGAACGATGATCCGATCGGCTTTTTTCACCGTTGCCAGCCGGTGTGCGACGATCAGCGTCGTGCGCGAGCGGGCCAATTCCTCAACCGCGCGCTGCACGGCATATTCGCTTTCTGCGTCCAAGGCGCTTGTCGCTTCGTCCAGCAGCAGAATTGGCGCATCACGCAGGATCGCACGGGCAATCGCGATCCGTTGTTTCTGCCCACCCGAAAGCATGACGCCGCGTTCGCCGACATAGCTGTCAAAGCCATCGGGCAGCGCGATAAGGAAATCATACGCCGCCGCGGCCCTGGCCGCTTCTTCTACTTCTGCATCTGTCGCTGTGGGGCGTCCAAAGCGGATGTTTTCGCGCGCGGTATCGGCAAAGATAACCGGGTCCTGGGGAACAAGGGCGATGTGTTTGCGAAAGTCCGCGCGTTGCAGGTCGCGCAGGTCTTTGCCTTCGATACGCACAGCCCCTGATTGCGGGTCATAGAACCGTTGCACCATCTGGATGATCGTACTTTTACCCGCCCCTGATGGCCCGACTAAAGCGACGGTTTCGCCCGGTGCGATGTTCAGATTGATACCTTCCAGTGCAGACACTTGCGGGCGCGATGGATAGTGAAAATGCACATTTTCAAACTGCAAGGTACCCTTCACTGGTGGCGCCAGGACATTGGGTTCATCAGGGTCATTTACGGTGTCTTCGGCTGTCAGCAATTCTACAAGGCGCTCAGTGGCCCCGGCCGCACGCTGCAATTCGCCCCAAACTTCGGAAAGTGCGGCAACGGCGCCACCCACCATGATCGTATAGATCATGAACTGAACCAGCCCACCTTCGGTGATTTGCCCCGCTACAACATCCTCAGACCCCATCTGCAAAAACAGGACGATGGCTGCAAACACCATGAAAATAACGATGGCGGTCAAGGCCGCGCGGGTCATGATCCGGCGACGGGCAGAGCGATAGCTTTGCTCGGTTACCTCATCAAACTTTGCGCGGCTCAACTCTTCATGGGTGAAAGCCTGCACGGTTTGCGCCGATAGAAGCTGTTCGGAGGCATCGCCACTGGATTCGGCAATCAGGTCCTGATTTTCTTTGGACAGAGAGCGCACCCGCCGACCCAGAAAAAGGATCGGGAACAACACGACCGGGATTGGCCACAGCACCATCACGCTCATTTTTACCGAAGTGAGCAGCATCAATATGACGCCACCGACAAAGATCAGGACGTTGCGCAAAGCAATGGAGACCGAGCTGCCGATCACCGACAGGATCAGCGTGGTATCTGTCGTGATCCGGCTGAGAACCTCGCCGGTCATGATCCGCTCATAAAACGCCGGGCTCATGCCGATCATGCGTTTGAAAACTGCCTTGCGGATGTCGGCGACAACACGTTCGCCCAACCGGGTCACAAGGTAATATCGCAGTGCTGTCCCAAGCGCGAGTAGCACCGCAATTGCCAGCATCGCGCCGAATTGCTGGCTAATTTCGCCGCTGGCCAACCCGAAGGCATCGACGATCTGTCCTGCCGCGATCGGCAAACTCAAAGAGACCATCGCTGTGAAAGCCAGCGCAAATCCCGCCCCGATCATATTGAACCGGTAAGGCTTCATGAACGGCCAAAGCGCCCTGAGCGCACTGACGCGCTTGCCTACGGGCCGATCCTCGGGTCTGGTATTTTGGATTTCAGCCATTCGCCGTCCTTCGTCTACTGCGCATGGACATAAAACTGAACCAACCGTTTCACAAGGCGGCCTGACGCATATGAGGTATTTTGAGGTGCATGGATGTTTGGTGCGGGCGAGGGGGCTTGAATCCCGATCATCAGATTGGGGAACAGGTGTTATGAGTTTCGTACAGTATCACGGAACACTTTAGCATCTATTTTTATTGACCTTTACTTCGCTCTGCACTTGGTAGCACTCATTTGCCTACCGTTGCGTAAAAAAGTCCGAAACTTACTGAGACGTTTGCTAGGAAATTACCGAGTGCAAGATCCGGTACGGACAAATATCGGGATGCAGAAAATCAAGGGGCTGGTGCGCTTTGTGGGGACCCGTTCAACGACTTGGGACTTTCAGTAAGACGCAGGCGGTCAGGCCAAGCGTACTCTGATTGGTCGGTTCCCAGCCATCCCGACCCACGCCGCGCAGTTCTGCAACGCATTGGCCTCAGTTACTTGCGCGCGTCAATTCCAGTTTTGTGATTGAGGGGTGACTATTCCTTTTGTAACCGTCTCTTTTCAGGAAGTTCTTTCTTCTTTGGCAAAAAGGGTTCCCGAGCTAAGCTTGAAAAGATTGTTTGGATATTTTCAGGGGGGATCAATGAAACAGCACTCGCTTTGCGGCTTGGCCGTGGCCGCGCTGGTCTTAGGAGCGTCGATGACCATCGCGCAGGAAAACCGGATTTCGATCTGGCAAGAGCCGTTCGACGGTTTTGGGTTGTCACAGGACTGGTCGGTGGAACGCGCCAATCCCGACGAATTTGTCGTCGAGGAAGGCGAGTTGCTGATCCTTTCGAGCACAGACAACAGGTTCCAGAACGCCGAGGGTCGCAACGTATTCATCCGCAACGAAGAACTGCCCTCCGGCGACCTTGACATTGTTCTGAAGGGCCGGGTGGAATTCCAGACCGGGGCGGATGCGCTTCAGTTCGGCCTGTTCAAATCGCCCGAGTCCAATCTCTATGCCACGCTCTCGACCTCGACTTGGAGCAGTTGCGGGCAGGTGACATTTTCGCTGTCCAAGACGAGCGGCGGCGAAACAACAACGTTCGACACCCGTGTTCTCAGGGCCTGTGACGGCGAGTTTTCGATGTATAGAGACGATTTGCTTGGCGCGCTTTCGAACGAGGGATTTGAAATGACGATCCAGCGGCGCGGGCGCAGCTACTCAGGGCATCTCACGATCCCCGAGATGACGAACGAGGATGGTTCGGCCACAGAATGGTCCACCAACAAGCTGACTTCACTCCGCTCCCCCGGAACACCGGGCCTCACCTTGAGCAAGTACGACAATGATCGCAACGGCGAGCTTTTGGCCTTCATCGAAAGCGTGGAGCTATTCACAGTCGAATAAGACTGCGGCGATGTCGCCCGTATCTGAAAGGAGGGTTGGAATGATCGCGCGGTGGATCGACTGCACGTCGAACCTCTTTTCCTGGCTGATGGCTGCGGTCTCCGCGCTAATTATTGTCATCGGCTCTGCCACGATGGCGCAGGAAGTCCCGCCCCATCTTTCTGGCTTGGCTGTTCAGCTTTTTTCCCAGATCGGCGATGATGATTTCGCCGATTACGAAGGCAGCGCACTGAAGGCCGAGGTGCTGCGCGCGATCGAAGATGGGCAATTGCGCGATATCCCGCGGTCGCGCCCGTCCATGGAAGTCGATCTTGCACAGATGGCGCGTGCCCTCCAACTCGACCCGTCCAAAGAGGAAAGCCTCGAACTTCTGAAGGCACTGGTCGCGGCACCTGACGACGCCGCGCGGCGCGCCGTTATCGAGGACCGGTTGCCAGAGGCCTCTGATGAAGCCGATCTGATGATCGCGCGTTTGCGCGAACGCCTCGACACAGATGCCGGGGAAATCGCGCGTCGCGCGCGCATTCCGCTCGCGGACGGGCGCAGTGTCGAGGTAACCTGGGACCCTGGCTCAGGTGCGGTGCAGGTCGCGGTCGAACATGGCGGCAATCGCGGGCGGACGGTGCTTCATGGCACGGCTGAAATGGAAATGGGCGATGATGGGCGCGTGACCGCGTCCAGTGTCGAGCCCAGCGAAAATCCGGTCTCGTACCTGTCCGAGGATTTCCAGAACCAGGTCGGCGAGACAGTCTTCGGCATCTGGGGTTGGAGCGGACGGCGGGTGTTGATCCGGCCAGTTGATCCGAACCTCGACCCTCCGGATCTCCGCGACCTGCCTCGCAACGCATCGGCGGCGAATGAATTGCAGGCGCGCATCGACGCCTTGAAAGGGCGCAAGGTCTATATCTGGCGGGCACCGGGGGGCGGAGAGGTCATTCAAAACGAATTCCAGGACCTGCGCCACCTCGGCGACTACGAATTCCTGAGAGGCGAAAGCGAGACGTATTTCGACGATCAGATCGCGGCGCTGGAATCTCAATTGGCCGAGATCGAAGCCGACACCGACACCAATCGCGGCGACAGCTACGATCGCTTCGATCCGCTCGGCATGGCGTCAACCGAGAATGCCGATCGACCGCGGACGCCGGTTCGGCTGTCCTACATCCAGGCCGACGGTGTGCGCGCGACCTATGACGCCTTCTTCGACGGTCGCCGCATCGCAGGTTTTCGCCGCGTCGAGGACATTCGCCAGATAAATCGCGAACTCCCCGAACCGATCCGGCAAGCGCTCGTCAGCGACGTGGAAACGCCGAATTGGACCGAGTTTCGCCCGGTTTTTGACCCGCAGACCGGTATCGTTGAGATGCGGGTGACGGATTTCTGGCCGCGTGTCTGGTGGAACGGTGGCAGGGACGATGCACGGTTCGACCGTCTGGGCGATATCTACAACAACCGCGGCATCGCGCGCCGCCTTGCCGACGGTGACGACACAGCCGTCGCGCTTCAAGTTGTTGATTTGGAAGGCAACGCGGTTTGGGGCATTGATGACAGCCAGCCTGTTATGCTTGAGGCCGAATTTCTTGTCTCGCGCGAGGATGCGCCCGATGCCGGGCTCTACTATCCGGAATTGCCGGAGATTTCGACCGAAGATGTCGCTGGCGAAGACACGGACACGGACGCGGATGAACCTGTACGCGCGAGCGAACCAGCCGAAGTCACGCCCGAGGCCATTGCGGGCGACGGCGAGGAGGGCGAGACGGCTGAAGAATCGGCCGCGGCCAGCCTGCGGATGGCACCAATGCTCGGAGATGACGGACTGCCGGACCCGCATATATTCCGCTCCCAGCCATTCTATCTCCGCTCGGTGCAGTTCTCCGAACGCCCTCTGGGCGACGGGCTCTACAACGAGACACGTTACGTCGACCCAGATCGGGTCGGACGCCTGCGGAACGAATTCGAACGCAACATTGCGGCGGGCGCCGAGGCTGCCCGCGCCTTGGCAGGCGATTGGATCATCGCGCACCAGGAGGGCGGCAATGGGTTTGTCGGGCGCGCGACCGCAAGCGACGATGGCAAAACGATCCGCATGGCAGTGACCGACGAGACGGGCTTCAAACGGTTCCAGGCCTACGAAGTGCGTGGCATCGGTGACCAGATCGAAGTTCGCTTCGAGCGGGTCAACGCATTTTCGCCCGAGCGCGACGCGGCGTCCGCGCTGATCCCGCTCCCCGAGGCCCGCCTCATCGACGCGCCGACCCTTCAGCCCGAAGCTGAATTCCGGCTCTTCGAGGCCACGCATAAAGTCGCGGTCGATCTCAAGCCCGCGCCTCTCGAAGTCTTCAACGTCCTTCTTTCGCCACGCGACGAGGAGCGCTTTTCTGGCGCGCTCAGGTATGAGTTTCCCTCCGGTTCGCGCGGAAGACAGACCTGGAGCCGCAACGCCGAGGTCGCCGCTGCCGTCGTCATCGAGGAGCAGATCGACCCGCGCGGGCAATCGGGGATGGGGCTGGTCAGCGATGTGGTTGGGGCATTCACGACGCATTATCCGCATCGCAAGATCACCTCGGTGACAGAGCTGCCGAACCTCGGCGACCGCCCCTCTGCAAGCGACGCGGCCGAACACGCGCGCCTGCGCGCAGAGCTTCGGACGCAATCCTTTGCCACGCGCCAGCGGACGATCTTCATTTGGGGAAAAAACCTGCCGCGCGGCATTGGCGATCTGGCGATCATTCAAAGCCAGACGCCGGGTCTGACATATTCGGCCGTGACCGATGGCCTGCTCGATAACCAGATCCTCGACACGGGCTGGTCGCGCGCCGAGGCGATCAAGAAAGAGGCCATAAACCGCGACGACTTCGACGTCATGGTCCTGCGCGCGCGATTTGACGAAAGCGTCAAGCCGGGCTTTCATGTCGGCGTGCTGAACGGCATGCCTTTCCGCTGGTTTCTGACATTTCCCGACGCGACGGCGCGCTATTACTTTGTCTCCACCCCGCCGCTTGAAGGTCAGCCGACAAATGTCGGGTATGCCGGTCAGATGGTTCAGATCGAGATGGCGTTGGCTGCCGACCTGCCGGTAGAGGACGATTTGGTGCTCGAACTGCGCGCGGAGAACAGCGATTTTGCAGCGCCGGAGGTGTACGAGGTGGCCATGCACCGCGTCACCTATGCCGAGATCGGCGATGATCGGGCAACTGGTCCTCTCGACCGCCCGCTCTATCGTTCCGAGCCGATCCACATCGTCAACGCCGGGGATTACACAACGCAGCCTCCCGAGGGGTTCCCGGGGCTAGTGGTCACGGTAAATCGGCCGGAAGCATCGACGCCGCGCGACGAAGAGGCGGCTGATGACGCAAGGGAACCGGTTACCGATGAACCTGCCGCGGACGCCCCACCACCACCAGACTTCGGCCCGGCATCCAAGCCAGAGAACATCCTCTCAACTGAATACGACGCAGGCACCGCGCTGGGGCAACTTCAGGTCTTCTGGAAAAACCCCGCGCTCATCCGCGTGCCGCGCCCCGTGGGACTGACGGTATATCCGAGCCCGTCAGACATACTCTTGCGCAATGAACCGCAAACCACTTGGGTCCAGGCGATGGCGCGTGCGCGCGGCTGCTATCCAGGCTCAGGTCCACTGATCAGCGCATCCAATGTGAACGAGCACAGCCGCTTTATCATCACAGAAGTCGTCTCCAGCAGAGGCCGAGAACGGGGCGCGCGACGCCTGGCCAACCCACAAAACCTTCAGGAGGCGATAGAGAACGCCTTTGCGCCGGGCATCGTCTTTCTCACAGAGGCCGGCACACGGCGGGTCGATGTCACCCTCGGCGACCATGCCGCGGCTCTGCTTGTGCGTGATGAGTTCATCCTGCGCTCCCGCGAACGCGAAGCGTTTTTCCGTCGGGTCGCTGAGGGCGGTGAGCAGAATTGGGTCAACTATTCGCTTGAGAATGGCCCGGAGTCCGATCCGTTTTGGGAGGTCGCCAAGCTCCGTGTCACTGAGGCGACCAATGTGCTGAGTGTGGCGCTTGATTTCTATTTCGAAAGCCGCGGTCAAATACAATTGGGTGAACTTCTGGACCTTGAAGCATTGCCGGAGAAATACGAGGAGGCGCGGCTTTTTGGAGCGCGGCCGTTCTTTGAGAAATACCTCCGCATCGCCGCCAAGCAATACGCTGACGCCATCAAAGCCTCAGTCGACAAGACAATCGAGGCTGGCGACTGCAACATGGAGCGCCTGTTGATCGTTTCAACCCGCGGCTCTGCGGCGCTCATCAACCCGATCTTGCCGCGGCTGATGACGATCGAAGCGCAAGGAGAATCGCTTCTCTGGGTTCCAGATATGAATGCGCGCAACCGCGTACGTTCGCTCACCAGCCTGCGCACAGAGGTTCAGGCGCTTGACGGCTATGCGACCATGGACAAGACGTTCGTGGCCATGACCGTCGCGGGTGGAGCAGGTTTCGGGAGCGCCATCCTTGCCCAGACAGGTCGCGTGGCTGCCGGAGCATATCTTATGCTGGCGGCGGATACGCTCGATATCATCGTTTTCGGCTCTTACGGGATTTATGAGCAGTACGAGAAATGGGGCGAGGTTGATTTCGGGCGCGGGGCGAGTGCCACGCTTGGAACGGCCGCTTACTTTGACGCGGTGCGGGGCGACCCGTCGCTGTTTTGGACTTTCGCCGGGGTTGCCTTGCCGGGGCTTGGCGTGGCGGGCTCGCTGGGCGATATCGCAAATGTCGCGCGAATTGCGCGCGGGCGGGCTTTGGTGGACGAGGTCGGGGACATCACGGCTGATGCGCTCCGCGCCTTGCCCGAGGCGGATCAGCGCGCCCTGCATGCATTCATGGAGCAGACCCGGCAGCTGCGCCTCTTGCAGAATACACCAGGCTGGCGTGGTGTGCGCGACCAGACCTTCCGACTGAACCGGATTTCTTTGGAAGAGGGTGACCTGTTGCGGCTCGAAAAATTCGAAGCCTATGGGCGCGCGCGCCGCGTGGAGATTGACGAAGGGTTCTTCGCGTCGCGAAAACTCGACGAAATCACTGATGCAGAGGTCTTGCGATTGACGCCGGACGAACGTGCACGTTTCGCGCTCTATGTCGAGGAAATCGAGGTGCGGATAGCCGCGCTGGCCAACAGCAAGCCATCTGGACGGATCGCGTTGGTTTCGGCAAGGGAACGTCAAATCGCAGAGGCCTTCGGTGGGCGGATGCCCGAGCTTGAGGCGACAGCCGCGCGAATGCGTCAGCTTGCGGCGGCGGATGCGGCCGCGGCGCGGCGCACTGCAAACCAGTTGGATGCGCCCGATCCAGACGATGCGCGCAACAGCCTCCCACCGCGCGACCCGGACACCGATGCGCCGCGGGAACCTGATACAGGCACGCCGCGCGATCCGGAGACGGAAGCGCCACGCGACCCCGACACAGACGCACCGCGCGACGGAGAAACCGAAACGTCGCGTGATCCCGAGACAGAAACGCCACGTGATCCGGAGATAGAAACGCCACGTGATCCGGAAACGGAAACGCCGCGCAACTCAGATACCGGAGCGCCTCGCGACCCTGATACAAATGCACCGCGCAATCCGGGTTCCGAGGCACCGCGTGATCCGGAGACAGACACACCGCGCGACCCCGATACGCCGCGGGAACCAGATCCCGATGCGCCCCGTGATCCGGACGCGGATGGCACAGGCGATCCAGGCCCAGAACCCGAGACACCGGTCGCCGAAACCCCGCGCGCACCAGAAGCGGAAACACCGCGCCAGCCTGACCCGGACGGTGAATTCCGCACAGCCGAATCTGATCTTCCGCGTCAACCGGATGCTGATACGCCTAGAAACCCAGGCGGCGAGGCACCACGCGCCGATGATCCGGGAGCACCGCGTACCGAACCGGACGGAGAGCCCCGAACGGCGGAAGCGGACGCGCCGCGCAGTGATCCCGACGACGGTCCAGGACCGGCACGCGATCCGCCAGATGAAGATGAGACGGTCGAAGCCGTGCCGGACGCGCAATTTCCAGACGGTGGCACCACGCTGTCGCTTCGGACCGCCGATGGCGAGGTGACACCGCCGGTGACGCTGGGACGTGAACTTGGGCGCGGCGGAACACACCGGGTCTATGAAATCGAAGGGATGCCCTGCTGCGTCGCGCGCATTCCCAATGCCGAGGCCGAGGCGACAACCGGCCTCCCGTGGGACCGGTTCGGGCGCCGCGCGCTTGAAGAGATGGACGACCCTGCCGTTCGCATTGCGATCCGCGAGCGCAACGAATTCGTCACTTCCGGTCCGTTCGCCGGGCGCCGCGTCGAAATCGTCGAGAGGATACCAGAGGACGCGGCCACGCAAATTCGCAACAATCCGCAAGGCACGCTCACGCCCGGACAGGCGATCGCACTGGACAAGGCAACACGCGCGATGAACCGCCGCGGACTTGTCTGGGCTGACAACCGGACCGAGAATTTCGCTTTCGAAGCCGTTGAGGGCGCGCGCGACGAATGGACGGTTGTTGTGCTCGATTCAGGTGGCATCTTTCGCATGCGCGGTGACGAAACCGTGTCCGCCGCTCAACGCGCACGCGCGTTCCAGGCAGAGCATGCACAGGATCTGAACTTTATTGCCGACCGTTTGCGCCTGGCCGAAGCCAACACCGACGATAACTTCCGCACGTTGCGCAATTCGATCAACATCGCGGACCGTGATGCGCGTCTGAGAAACTACGCAGATAATTTTGACCAAGATGACATGCTGGGAGCCGGCCGATGGACTGAAGAAACGCTAGCCTCAATGCCGTTTCGGGTCGACGGAACGATGTTCTTGCCCAAATACAATGAACTGTCGCAGCTCGGCCCCGAGGCTGCCGAGGCTGCCTACGGCATTCTGAGGAACGACCCTCTGGCAGGTGCCGGGGTATCGTTCGACCGGCTCGACGCCGTGCGTGACACGCTTCGCACAGAGGGCTTCGCCGCGCTCGATGGGATGCGTGCGGATGAACGTATCGCGGTGTCGGACGCGATGGCTGCGGTCGCCCGCAAGGCTGGAAATGATGGGCTGGATTCACTCACAGCCAACGAGCGTTTGTTGGCCGATCTGGCGGATGACCTTGCGCCAGACGCTGCGGCGAACTGGCGTGCCTGGGACGGCACCAGCCCCGAAGACGGTATCCGCCCGCGCAACCCGCTCGACGAGGACAACCCGCGCCCGCAGATCCGTGCCGCACTCAGCGAGGCGACCGAACGCGCGCTCCGTGCCCGCCTCGGCCGCGCTGTATCGCAGCTCTCGGACAATGCAGAGATAGCAAGCCCAGAGATACGGCGTGCCATGAAGGAAGCTGCCGATGACCTGAGCTTCCGCGAGGGCGTATTGCGCCAGATCTCAGATGCCGAGCGCGAGGTCGTCACAGCGGCGCGGCAGAACCGCAGCGGTCCCCAGGTCGACGCATTCCGCCGCCAGGTGGACCTCACGACGCAGGCCGATCTGGAATGGCTGTCGGGTCGCCGTCCGCGGCTCTCCGACGCCGAAGTGGGTCGCGCGATGGCGCAACTCGACGCGAACGAACGGCTCTGGGCGAAGATGCTCAAGGACCCCAAGCTTTCGCCCGGCGAGGTGCACCGGATGACGAACTGGCGCAAATCATGGGTCGATAATGCGCTGGCAGAAGAGATCGCGAGGGTCCGCCAAGAAGGCACGCCGATCGATCCACTTGCTTTCGGCTCGAACAATCTGACCTCGGATTACGATCTTTCGATCAAAGTAGCGCGGGGAGAACCGGGGGCCGCGACAGTGATCCGGAACTTTAACCAGCGCTTCCGTGACGAGTTCGGAATGGAGCCTGGGCTGGTCTTCGACACCAATGTGTATTCCGAACCGGCCTATACGTTCTTCCGCGCGCCAGGTGCCGACGCAGCACGGCCAGAAAACGCCCTGAGGCAAGACGCGGTGCGGCAACTTCTCTTCCGCGAGACGGCTATGCGCCGCTATGCATCCGATGCAGAATGGGACGCACACAGGTCGCGGCTCCTTGATGGGGCATCGCCGGATGAAGCCACCGCGCTCAATTATGTCTTTCGCGAAGTCGAAAACAATTTCACCGCCGTGACGGCCAACCAGCGCGCGCGACAGGCCCGCCTGCTGGGCGGCGCCGCAGCGCGCGATGCAATGGAGACACGCCAGGCGGACCTGTCGGCGCTCAGGGCTGACCTCGACGATGCCGGCAAGGCGGAATTGGCGCTACTTGATCGTCAGCTCGATCAGGCACGGCTGCGTGCGGCCAACGAAACCTATGCCGATACGCTGGCCTCGGTCGAGGATTTTGCCGCCGAACACAATCGCCTATCGGGCCTCGATCTGTCCGATCCAGCCGCAATTGCCGCACTTGATCCGGCAGGTCGTCCGCTGACGCGGATGGGCGGCGGCGTGGAGACGGCCCACGGCCGGCGGCTTGCCGGGCTGCGCGATCAAGCCGAGGCGCTGGCCGATGCGCGCGCGCGCGGCGCGCCGACCGAGGAACTCCTCCAGTCCATTGAGGATAGCCGAACGGCGACATTGGCTGCGCTGAACGAACAGGCGCGGTCGCGGCAAGGGCAGGCCCTGTTCTTTGCCTCCGAAGCGTATCAGACGGACGGTGCCATCGCCCATGTCGTGGGCGAATTGCAAGCCGGTGGGCGTAAAATCACCGCGCAGAGCCTTCGTGGTCCGCGCGTCGAAAGCGCGCTTTCGGCCGACCAGTATTTCGACAGTTTCGGAGAGAACCGCGCGAACATGCTCAAGGAGATCGGGCAAATCCGCGATCCGAACACGAACCTCCTGCGCTATCCCGAAAAGGGTGCTGCGAAGGCGTCCAAATACATGATCCGTCAACTCGATGCGGGGCATCAGGGTGGGATCGATCTACCGGACGTCCTGCCGGACGACGGAATCATTGACCTTGTCGTCGAAGTCGAGCGGAACCGTGGCGACCTCCTGAAGGTCGCGGCGGTGCTGCGCCAGAACAACGTGAGCGCGGACGACTTTGTTAACGCCGTGGTGGATGCGTCGAACCGGATCTCGGTCGAGACGGCACGGCGCGGACAGCTCAACCGCGATGCCGCCGAGATCGCTGATTACCTCCGGGCCAGCGATGCCGAGCTCGACGATTTCCTCGCCGCTGGTCTCCCGAACCCGCAGCGGCGTGTCGAAACCCTGGCCGGGACAGAACGCGCGAATGCGACGCTCGCCGGGCTTGACGGCACGGACAGGGCGCGCGCCTTCGAAGCGCTCGACGCCGCCGACCAGGATGCGGTGCTCGCTGCTCTCGAAAGCGCCCGGGCACAGCGACAGGCCGGGCGCAACCTGACCGATGCCGAACAGGCGCTGATTACCGAAGCCAAGCGTCTGACCGAGGATCTTGCGCGTTCCAATGAGGCTTGGCGGCAGACAGATAGGCCGCGGCCCTTTTCGAGCGCAGAAATTGACGATCCCGCGCGTGGCAAGGCGCTTGCAGACCAGATGCTTGATGAGGTCTCCGAACGGCTCGCTGCTGCCCGGCGCGCTGTGGCGGTGGCAAACGACCCAAGCAGCGTCATACAGGCCCGCCGCGCCGAACTGGTCGAGACGGCGAACGATCTGGAGTTCCGCCAAGACGTGCTGAGCAACATCGCTGGCCGCTTTGAAAGCGAGTTCGCCGCGCGCGCCGCGGTGGAGGGGGCAAGCACCAAGCTCGCCGAGGCGCGCCAGACCGGCAATGCCGAGGCCATCGCCGCGGCAGAAGACGTGCGACGCAACGCGGCGCGGGCGGAAATCGACGCCAGGACTGGACGGCGGGCCGTGACCGAGAGCGATCTCGACTGGCTCTCGGGCAATCGCGGGCGCCTGACCGCAGCGGAAACCGAGGCGGCCAGCACGCTGATGGATCGCAACGGCGGCCGCTGGACATCGTTGCTCCGTGACGCGGCGGTCGGCCCGGCCGAGATGCACAGAATGACCGTGCATCGCCGCACGGTGGTCAACGACATGCTGCGGCGGATATCCGAGGATGTCGCGAACCGGACGGGCCGCGACCCCGAAGCGATGGCATTTGGTTCGGAGTCGCTCACATCAGACTATGACCTCAGCATTCGTATCGCCGAGGGCCCGGGCGCGGCCGAAGTCGTTCGCCGCTTCAATGAGGAGTTCCGTGCCAAATATGGCGTGGAATCGGGCGTCTATTTCGACACCAACGTCTATACCGATCCGTCGTTCAACTGGGCGCGTCGGACCGACACGACAGCAAACGGGGCGCTGGACGTGGCCGCTGGCGAAAGCGACCGGGTGGTGCAAGCTGCGCTGCGCGAGACCAAAATCCGCCGCTTCGCCTCGGACGAGGAATGGGCGCGACATCGCGAATTGTCGCTCGAGGGGCTTGATGGCTCAGACAAACGCGCAATGGAGATCATCCTTAACAGGGCTGAGGCCAACCACGCCACGGCGGGTGCCGCGCTTGATGGGCGCGCCGAGGACCTTCTCGTCGCCGGCGGCTCTGACACTGTTCAGCTCAGGCAGGCGCTCAGCGCCGCGCGCGAGGCCGAAGACATCTCCGAGGTCGACAGGTTAGCGGGTATTCTGGAGAACGCGCGGCTTCAGGCGTCAAACGAGATCTACAGCAATCTTCTTGACGAAATCGATGCCACACGAGCCTTGTTTGAAAATGCGCTCAATCCGGCGATCGCGAATTCGGGCGCGCGGGTCCGCGCGCTGGCAGATCAGGTGGCCGGTCTTCCCGAAGCCCTCCGCGCGCCGGCCCGCCGACGCATCGACGCCGCGACCGAAGCCATCGCACGGGCCGAGGCGCTCGAGGCCGCGGGCGGTCCGGGCAACCGCACTCAGGCACTGATCGCGCGGGCCGAAGCGGGCGTTGAATTGAATGAAATGACCGCAGAGTTGGCGCGTTTTGCAAGAAACCAGCAGGGCGAGGCGCTCTACTATGCTTCCGAGGCTTATTTCACCGAGGGTGCGATCAAGCATGTGGTCGGCGAGTTGCAGGCCGGCGGGCGAAAAGTCACGGTTGAATCCCTCGGGTCTGCGCCCGTGGCCAGCGATACCACACGGGGCGAGTACCTTGACAGCTTCTACGAAAATCGCGGCGACATGATTAAGGAAATTGGGCATTACGTGATCGATGGCCGCCTGACCGAACCGGCGCGCGCGGCAGGCAAGCTTTCGAAGTACCTGATCCGTCAACTCGATGCGGCGCACCAGGCCGGGCTCGATCTGACCGTGCTGAGCGATCCGCGGTTGATCGAGTTGACGGTCGGTCTGAACGCACGGCGCGGCACGACGGCAAACGTAGTAACCTATTTGCAGGAACAAGGCGTCACCGGCGACCAATTCCTCGCCATGGCCCGGCAGGCGTCGCGCGAACTCACCCGGCAGGCGGTGCGGGGAAGCGAGTTGATGGAACGCGCCGCCGAGATCGCCGCGGGCACGGAAAACGCGGTGCTGGGACTGCGCTGAGCGGGCGGGCCAGTGGGCGACCACTTTTACGCGCCTTCTTTTGGGTCGTTCCCGGTTTGGTGCTGCTCCATTGATAGCAATAATTTCAAGACGGGATGAGTATTGGGGCATGGAAGAACGGCGAATATCCGCAAGGATGCGGTGCGTATTGGGCGGACAAGCCGGCTGTGCGTCAGCAGGTGGCTTCAGGTTTGGGCGTTGGGCGTTCCGCAGCCGTCCAGCCAGTCGCAGGCTGCGGTCCGATCTGGTTACGCTGGCGCACGTCAAAGAACAGTCGCGCCTCAGTTTCGAACGCGAGCGCGCACAATCCTCAAAAATGCTTTAATTGACGTACATAACGATGCACATTTATGAATTCTGTTGGCAGTGCGCCGGTCAAGAATTTCTGGAGCGGGCGAGGGGAATCGAACCCCTATCATCAGATTGGAAATCTGAGGTCTTACCATTACACAACGCCCGCGACCTTTTACGGCGTGTATTCCAACTGCAATTTGAGGTCAAGATGCACACAATCGGCTCACTCGGAATTTGCGAAGCAGATGCAACTTTGGGCTTATTTTGTTGAAGAAGTCTTTGCTGCTTTGGAGCAAGTCATTTGATTCACTCGTTATTGTAGGATGGGGAGAGATTTGACGATGATGGGTGTTCAAGAAGCTCCGGCGCGGTTGTTATACGACTTTGATGTAGGGGCACATGTATCTGCCAATCACATATTGCGTGAGGTTGATCGGTTTCTGGACGTCGGGACGGTCCGTCATCAGCTTGCGCCGCACTACAGCCATCTGGGACGCCCTCCGATTGATCCGGAACTGATCGTACGGATGCTGGTTATCGGTTAAACTTCTCTCGTTTCATCGCGTGCCACAGCTTACGCGCACCATAGACCGATAGATTATCTTCCCAGACACGCTTCATCTAAGGGCGCAATTCAGCGGCCCGGCCGGCGCGATCAGACGCTTTGTCTGGATCATTCTCCACGGCCAGATGCGCATAGAACGTTGAGGGGGCGCTCTGCAACACACGGCAGATCGGCTCAACCCCACACACCTCCCGGTGTTCTTTGATAAAAGCAATCATTTCCGAAACGGGCGGTCGAGCTCCGCCTGCGCAAAATACGCCGATGCTTTCTTCAGGATTTCGTTGGCCTGTCGAAGCTGGCGGTTCTCGCGCTCTAACGCTTT